>Ga0105044_10000519_pt1 | contig 47229 bp, 41 predicted proteins | sample MAT01_FD_78092 | JGI IMG/M metagenome (GOLD analysis project Ga0105044, IMG submission 78092) | Freshwater microbial communities from Lake Fryxell liftoff mats and glacier meltwater in Antarctica - MAT-01 | ecosystem: Environmental > Aquatic > Freshwater > Ice > Liftoff microbial mat | place...
AACGAATGCACGGCCGAGCACATGGTTGCCGGGCTTCATCCGTCCTTTGCGGGAACGGAAGCACCGGTCTCATGCGTCTGCGCAACTGTCTCAGCGTGCTCTTCCGCGATCGTGCTGCGCTTTCGATCACGACTAAACCAGGCAGTGGCTTTGCCGCGACTTTGCGGGTGCCGAACCCAGCGTTGGCGCACGCTGAGTACGGCGAGTGATTGACCCGTGAATGGAACCGGTTGGTCAACGTGCTTGTCGCGGATGACGAACCCATCTCTTGGGCGGGCCTCCACACGGTGCTTGCCGCCGTTGAGTGGGTGACCTGAATTGGCGAAGCGGCAAACGGCCCGGCTGCAGTTGATGCAGTCGACGCGCTGCCCCCCAGCTTGCGTTTCTGGATATCGAGATGCCGGGGTTGATCGGCACTGCAGTAGAGCGGCACGACACTCACCTCCCGCAAGAATAAGGTGGTACGCGAGCTCAGCCGGTGGCTTTACCTCGTCTCGGCGGCATGATGCTTGCGGGTGATAGCGTTGCTTGTGACCCCTTGTCCGAGGCGCACTTCCCGCAGGCTCCCATTACTAATGAGACGGTCATGACATCACATCCTCAGCGCGGCCCAACACACAGGCAAGGGTTCCGCGCAATCGCAGCGACTGGCATTGCCGCGACATTGATCGCCTTCACGGCGCCAGTTGCCTCCGCGCAGATCCTTTTCACCGGCATTACCACCTACGGCTTCGACGGACAGCCCTTAGGGACGACCGCAACGCTCGGCGGACTGACAATCACGCAGGACGGCTTTTCCGTCACAACTAACACATATGGGTACGCGGGCATCGGCGGACTCGGCAGCAATCTTGGTCTCGTGTCGCTCACCGACGCACCGTTCATGTACGGTGGTCACACGTTCCAGATGAACGTGGAGTTCCTCTCCCCGACAACATCCGCGCAGAACTTCTTTGCCGTGATTTCCGGATCGGTGAGCAATCTGAATGGTGGTGCGCACATCAGGTTTAATCCCACAATCATTACCGGCATTCCGTTCATGGACGGATCTGGCAGCGGCACGTTCGAGTTCTCGATCAACAACGTCTCGATCAATGCAGGACAGTCGAACGCGCAGATCACCGGTGACATCACGGTTGTGCCTGAACCCGCGAGCGTCGCACTGTTGGCCTTTGGACTCGCCGCGGTTGCGATAGGAATCCGGCGCAGAACGACGGTCGCGTATTCGTGACGTAAGGTCAGCGGAACTGATAATCAAAATCGTAGAAGTGCTTTTTGTCGGTGATCGTGATTGTCATGCTCCCCGAGAGTCCCACCAGCTCGCCCGTTCCTGAGTCAGCAACAACCGTGATGCTCTGCACCGGGGCGCCGCGGTCCATGCTCGAGCTGTGTTGCAACACAAACGTGCCGAGTTTGCCCATTAACGTGCCGTCCACGCGTTCCATAGCGACGTAGCCCGCTGAACCTTTCACGTCCGGGCTGCTGAACGCGAGCATCTGCCCAAGGCTCGTGGCTTCCAGATCGCCGTGGAACTGCTTGTCGAGCGACATGCGGCCGATGTTTGCATCGCCGACCCCGTCAACGTGCGACTGCGGTGCGAGCGCTACCTCGAACTCGCCGTGGACGTGGTGTGTCATCAAGGAACCCTGCTTTGGGGTGGACGGTGTTGCGCGTGCCTGCGCAGGCAGTGGAGGCGAGGCAGATAGAGTCGCGAGCGATGCAGCAACCATTAGCATGACGGACGCTCTCATCGCGGCTCCAAGACTGGGCAGTGCAAATCGGTAGATGAAAAGTCTAACCCCCGCCGACGATCACTGCACATACACCGCTCTATATCGCTCTGCATTCGGCGTCACCGCGCTGGACACAGATACCGATCAAAATGCGACACCAACTTCCCCAGCAAATACCGCGCGTGCTGCGGGCGCGCCGTCCATCCATGAGTGGCGCCCGGTGCCACTACGAGATCGAAGTCCTTGTTGAGGCGCATCAACTCTTCGGCCAAGTCTGCCGTCGTCTTGAATGGAACGACGTCGTCCTGTAGTCCGTGAATCAGCATCAAGTGGTCGGTCAAGCCAGCGGCATACTGCAACGCGCCGCGACGGAACGCCTCGGGATGAGTATCGGGGCGACGAGTGATCGCGACGTCGTCGCTGCCAAAAAAACGGGGATCGGTAGCTGATGCGCCGGCCACGCCAGCGCGAAAGAGCCCCGGTCGCTTGAAGAGCGAGTACACGGTGATCAAGCCACCGTACGAGGAACCGAAAATTCCCGTGCACGAGGTATTCGCCCACGGCTGCGTGCCGAGCCAATGCTTGGACGCCTCGAGATCGTCGAGATCACGCCCGCCCCACTCAAACAGGAACGCCTCGCGCATCGCCCGCCCATACCCGGTCGAGCCGCGGACATCCACCTGAAGCACGGCGTAGCCGCGCTGCACCAGCAGCTGCTGCAGCAGCCCGTAGGTGCCGCCCCACCGATTGCGCACGGTGTTGGAGTACACCGGTCCAAACACTACCGGCACGCGCTTGCCGCGCCGTGCCGCCTCCGGCAGCCACACTTTCGCGTGCAGCGTCTCGCCAGCGCCCGCTCCCGGGTACTGCACATAGCGCGGGGCAACGATTCCTGCAGCGGTGAGGCCCTTACCACCACTCGGCGTCACACGCCGTTCGACACCGCCCTGCATTGAAACGAGAATCAGATGCGCCGGCGTGACGTCGTCACTGACAATGCTCGCCGCCGTTGCGCCGTCCGGGGCCATCGTGATGCGATGGGTGCCCGCCCGCTGTGTCACGCGGACCGGTGGCTGTCCCACCGCGGCGCGCCAGAGCTGTCGCTGCGACGGATCGGGCGCGTTCGCAATCCACGCCCAAGCGCCGCCCGCAAGCGGGATCACGGCGCCCTGCACATCGCTGGTGGCCGGTGTGATCGCGACGGCCGATGTATCACCAGGAGTGATCGCGAAGGCGCGATACCGATCGTCGCGGTCGGTGGTGAGCAGCAGCTGCCGGCCGTCCAGCGACCACGCACTGCCGGACTCGGTGTAAATGCGCGAGTCCCGACGATCCGCATACGCCAGCACGGGTGTTGCGCCAACACGCGCAGTGTGCACCCACCGCTCGGTCGCGTCGTCAGACTCGCGATCGACGAGCAGCACGCCGTCTGCCGACCACGCGAAGTTGAGAATCTGTACGGCCGTTGGCCGATCAAGCGGCAATGGCGTGAGCGTGCCCGTGGCGACATCCAGCCACGCGACCTGACGCGACTCGTTCTCGTCTCCAGGATACGACCGACGCAACTCGTTCGACTGCGTGTCTTGGCCCAGATACGAGGGAAAGGGAACGCGACGCACGTTTCGGCGATCAACGAGATGCACCGCGAGCGTACGACTATCCGGCGCCCACGATATCGTCGGCGCGGCGCTCGCCCACGTCGCGGTGCCGATCTCGCGATCGAGACGCGCGTACGTGCCCAGCCCCACCGTGGAGATCGACGGCACGCTCACCGTCGTCAGTCGGCGCGGCGTCGACGACGCCGTAACGCCGACCGTCCACACGTCACCGTCACGGACATACGCCAACTGCCGGCCGTCCGGGGAGAGTGCGACATCGTGAGCCTCCCGTCCCACGGCGGCGATGCTACTCGCGGCACCGCTGGCCGCATCCACCAGCAACAGCTGTTCGCCGCGCAGCACATACAGCGCTTTTGCATCGGCGCGCCAGTCGAGCTCACGCGCACTCGCTGGAGGCATCGTCACGTTGACGTCCCGCAGCGCGCGGCGACCGCTGCCATCGCGTGCGACGAGCCACACTTCGCGCGTACCACGACCAGCGCTGTCCCACCCGAACGCGAGCGTGCGGCTGTCGGGGGACCAGGCGAGCGCGCTGGGGGTCGACCCGGTAATCGCCGCGGAGTTGACCACTTGGTCCAGCGTCAGGCGCTGAGCAATCGCCGGCGAGGCGGCGGCCGACACACAGAGGCTGAGCGCTACGGTGAACGCCGCGCGTAGCGTGGCGGGGACTCGAACACGCATGAGCGAACGGGTACGGGTGGGGTGGCAGTCTCGATACGAACGATACGCGCGAACGATACCCGCAACTGTCGACCGTTGGCGAGTGGCTCGTAGCGTCGTGTAGAACCGTCCAGCATAATTCCGCGCACCATGACGACCTCTTCCGCGCCTCCCCCTCCCTCCACTCCCGGCCTCGCCCGCACCATGGGCCTCACTGGCCTCGTGGCGACCGGAGTTTGCTCAATGATCGGGGCCAGCATCCAAATTGTCCCCTTCCAGTTGCAGCGCACCGTACCGGGTATCGGACCGTGGGTGCTCGGCGCGTTTCTCACCGCGGCTGTGCCGGCCGTACTCGCCGCGCTGTGCTACGCCATTCTCGCCAGCGCCATGCCGCGCGCCGGTGGCAGCTATGTATACGCGAGTCGCGGTCTCAATCCGTATCTCGGGTTCGTCGCGAGCTTCTCGCAGTGGTTCGGGCTCTGCATCGCGATTGGCGTGGTATCGTACGTGATCCCGCCGTTCTTACGCGATGTTGCCATACCCGCAGGCTTCCCCGCGCTCGGCGCAGCGCTCGATCACGGGCCCATTCGCTTGGCGGTCGCCCTCGTGTTTCTGTGGACGTTCGTAGGTGTGAACCTCCGCGGCGTTGGCGCGGTGGAGAAGACGCTCATCCCGCTCATGGTCATCATGTTCGTGCTGGGGGCGATCGTGATCTTCGCCGGCACGCAGTACACACAAGCGGACTTCGCGTCCGGGCTCGCGGCCAAGGAACCGGGACGTACGGTGCCGGTGGCCGACGCACCGTTCAGCTGGGCGACTTTCCTCAGCGCATCCACCGTGCTCTTCTCGAGCTTCATCGGCTTTGACGCCATCGCGCAGGCGGGCGGCGAAGCGAAGAACCCCGCGCGCAACTTGCCGCTCGCCACCGGCATCGCAGTACTCACCGTCGGATGCTTCTACTTCCTGTTTGCCGGCGCCGTGTACCACATCGTGCCATGGAGCTTCGTCGCCGAAGAGGCGAGCAAGCATGACGTCACCGCCCCGGGTCTCCTGAGCTATGTGCTCAGCCCGGGCTGGACGCTGGCCATTGTCGCCGGGGCGGCCATCTCGCTCATCAACGACCTGCCGGGCATGCTGCTCGCGGTGTCGAGACTGATGTTCGCCTGGGCCGAGGATGGCGTGTTTCCGGCGGGCGTGGCGGCGGTGCATCCGACTTGGCGAACGCCGCACGTGGCGATCATTGCCAGCGCGGTCATGGCCACGATTGGCATCCTCGGTTGTCACTTCGCCTCCGACTTCTTCCTCGGCGTGGACATCCTCGTCATCAGCATGCTGGTCAATTTCATTCTCATGTGCGCTACGGTCATTGCGCTGCCGAGCGTGAACCCGGCCATCGCGTCGAAGATCACCGTGCTGCGCACGCGCGCGGTGCAGGCGCCATTGGCGGCCCTCGGCATTGCGCTACTCGGATCACTGCTGGCCGTGAGCGTCTGGAAGGATGTGGCCGCGCCAGCGCGCGCCTGGTATTACCGCAGCACCCCGGTTTGGCTCGGCGTAATGGCGATGGCCACTGTCATCTATTGGCGTGAACGCAGCAAGCTCGCCGCGAGCGGTATCGACGCCCAAGCGCGCTTTCGCGAGCTCCCCCCCGAAGGAGGCGTTGTATGACGGACGTGGAACGGTTGACGCTCGCCCCCGGCCTCACCATGTCGCGCGCACTCACCGGCATGTGGCAAGTAGCGGACATGGAGCGCGACGGGCGCACGCTCGATCTCGATGCCGCCGCGCGTGCGATGGTACCGTATGTCGAAGGCGGCATGACCACGTTCGACATGGCGGATCATTATGGCTCCGCCGAAGACATCGTGGGGCGGTATCGAAAACTCGTGGGATCGCCGCCCGCGCAGTTCTTCACCAAGTGGGTGCCCAAGCCGGGCCCGGTCACGCGCGCCGATGTGCGCGAGGCGGTCACCCGCGCACTCACGCGTATGCAGAGTGAGCGCATCGACCTACTGCAGTTCCATGCATGGCGCTTTGTCGATCCGAGTTGGCTCGACGCGCTGTTCTACCTCAAAGAGTGTCAGGACGAAGGGCTGATTGCCGCACTCGGCGCCTGTAACTTCGACACCGCACACGTGGCGGTCGCGATTGCGAGCGGAATTCCATTTGTGAGCAACCAGGTGTGTTGTTCGCTGATCGACCGTCGGGCCACGGGCAAGCTCGGCGCATATGCGGAAGCGCACGGCATCCAGATCCTCGCCTACGGCACGCTCGCGGGCGGCTTCCTGAGCGAGAAGTGGCTGGGCCAGCCCGAACCTGAGCTGGAGCGGCTCGGTACCTGGAGCCAGATGAAGTACAAGCGCTTCATCGACACTGCGGGCGGGTGGGGCGCGTTCCAAGTCGTGCTGCACGCGGCTGACCGTGTGGCCAAGCGCCTCGGCGTGTCGATCGCGAATGTCGCGAGTCGGTGGGTGCTGGAGCAGCCTGGCGTGGGCGGTGTGATCATTGGCGCGCGACTCAGTCAGAGCGCGCACATGGAAGACACGCAGCGACTGTTCCGCTTCGCGCTGGACGCCGAGGCCAAGGCGGAGCTGGCCAACGCGCTGGAGTCGCTCACGCCCATTCCGGGCGACTGTGGTGACGAGTACCGCACGCCGCCGTTTCTCACCGCGAGTGGGGACCTGAGCCATCACCTCGCGACGTTTCCGACGCCGTACCGCGTGGTGGAAGGCCCGAACGGCCGCGCGCAGGTGAAGAGCGGAACCAGTTGGGAGACGATGTACGGTTATGCGCGCGCGGTGCGGGTGGGCGATCGCATTCATGTGAGCGGCACGACGGCCTCCCACGGCGACAAGCTCATTGGCGGAACGGACCCCTATGCGCAGATGGTGTTCGCGCTCGACAAGGTGCAGGGCGCGATCGAGTCGCTGGGCGGTGCCATCGACGACGTCGTACGGACACGCGTCTTCGTGGCCAACGTGGCGCACTGGGAGTCGGTCGCGCGTGCGCACGGTGAGCGGTTCGGCGCCATCACGCCGGCGAATACGCTGGTGGAAGCGCGGCTGGTGGGTGAGGAGTACCTCGTGGAAGTTGAAGCCGAGGCGGACGTGCCGGCCTGATCGGCTGCGTGGCGCCACTCGTCTGGCGAGGTGGGGAAGCGCCTACTCCTGCGTTGACTTGCGATGTCTCGGGCCTACGTTTTCACAAATGGCGCAGCGCGCACCCCCATCTCGACTATTCAGGATTCTGGCGCTCGCGTTCGGCGTGGGGGCATTGGGCGGGTGTACTCGGGTTCATGAATCACCGGGAGACAACAGACCAGCCATGGGATTGGAATTGCAGGTGGTCGGCGATCCGATCGTGGTGTCTGCGGGGGGATCGTTCGAGGTTGTGGTGCGCCTTCGGAACGTTGGCAGCGCGCCCGTAACGCTCATGTTCCCCAGCTCGTGTTCGTTCAGCATCGCGATCTCGGCGGCGGACGGTCGGGAGCTGGCGCGTTCGGAAGCGATATGCCTCACCGTCATCCGGGAGCCCACCCTTGGGCCCGGGGAAGTGCTCGAGGACTCGGTGGCGTACACCTTGGGCGAGCCCGGCGTGGTGCGACTGGCGCCCGGCGTTTACAGGCTGACGCCGGTCCTGTTGGCGACCAGCAGCCCCTCTGTCGCCGTGCGGTCGGCGCGACTGGAAGTCCGCGGGGAGTAGCCGGCTTCGGTCGCGGGCGGGGGCCGACAAAGCGCGGGTGGTGGCTGTCCGGCGGGGGCTGTCGATGTGATGCGCTGATGCGGCAGAAAAGTTGACTCCGCGCATCACACCGTCAGCCTAACCCGATACTTGCTATGTGCATATTCGCAGGGAAATGTGACAATACTGTGCTATTGTAAACCTTGGCGTATTCGTTGCTTTATCTGCTTGTCTGCTGAAAAATGTGGCCTTTTTCTTGGCGAAAATCCCCGCTCTACTTGTTCTCTGCCCTCCCCCCGCATTGAGCTCGGAGAACCCATGATTTCACGTATCAGCGTCGCTGCGCGACGCGCCCTCTTCCTGCTTCCGTTCGTCGGAAGGTTGCATCCGCCCAAGCCACGCTTGGTGGCCTGACCCTTCAGGGATCGGGGACGGGATTCAACATTCTCGACAACCAGACGCGATCCTCGAAGCTCACGATCTCGGGCTCGTTGAGCATCATCGGTCCGACCATCACCAACCAGACGGTCGCCGTCCGCCCCAACAGCCTGGCGCACACATGGGCGGGTGACGTGACGGCCCGTGTCGATTTTGCGTCGCTCGCTCTCGGCAGAACGATCAGCTGGACGCTGTTCGCGCGCCCGGGGCTCCAGACGGTCAATTTCGGTTTCAGCGACGACTTCAATGGCAATTACAGCTTTGGTGAGTTTGACTCTGCCAGCAACCTGTTCACCACCGACCTGCTCGACTTCATGGCGTTCGGTCCGTTGGCAGTGTTGCCCAGCGGCGACTACTTCGCCTTCGATGGCCAAGACTACGGCAGCCCGGGTGCGGCGTTCGGGGGCCTGAGCCCGAACGGCGACTGGACTTTGAGTATCTCAGATTCCGCGTCGCCCGACCAAGGCTCGATCGGCAGCTGGGACTTGGCGTTCAATTCCGTGCCCGAGCCCTCGACCGTCTCCCTGATGGCCGCTGGTCTCGCCGCGCTTGTTGCTGTGGCCCGCCGCCGTCGCGCGGCCTGAGCGCGTCGGTTTTCGCCGCCTAGCGTCCCCTCCCCCCTCAGCGAGATCGACATGTCAAAAAACTTCGCCCTGCGCAGCGCCGCAGCGCTCACTACGCTGTTCATCGTGGGTTGCTCCACCGACAAGCCCGCGCTCGAATCGATCGCCGGTGTTGATCTGCAGCAGCCCCGACTCAATACCATCGACACCGACCAGACTCGGCGCACTTCTTTTCGACGGATCCACGGCAGCAGAACCTCCCGATGATTCGCGCCAGCAACGTCTGGGCCACGCCATTCAGCGGGGCCGGCGCGAACGTCTGCATCATCGACTCCGGCCGTCTCGGCAACACGCAAACCGCCGCGCAGGGCTGCGCGTCGAGAATTGCCTCCAGGGTGTGGCTCGCATTCCCGGTGCGGTGCAGCAAATGCCCGACGCTTCGGGCGCTCGCACCGATGCCTTGCTGGCAGCGACGTCGCCGTCGTGCTAAGTCGCGCGACCTCGTCCCACGGGTGAAACAAGGGGCCTCGGTGAACACGCCGAGGTCCTTTGTCGTGCTCAGGCTGGATTCCTGTAACGCTCCATTCGCAGGCATCGCCCGCAATCGCCCGAGACCCGTGCGGCGGCCTTCGGGGGGTAGCACGATCCCGCGCTGGGTACCATTGTCCCGCAATCCGGTTCTCCCTCACCGCCATTGCGTCTGATGCCTCGAATTCCTCACCGGGCCGTACTCGCCGGGATTGCTTTGTTCGCCGCCTGCGGCGGCGACCCCGCTGCCCCTGATGTGCCCCCGGTGGTTGCCGTGACCGCGGCCGGCGGGGTCGGCAACCTTGCCTCGGGCTCGACCGTGCTATTGGCGGCCACGTTGACCGACAAGCGCGCCAATCTCGTCAGCAATGCGACCTTCACCTGGAGCTCGGCCAACGCCGCCATCGCCAGTGTGTCGGCCGTGGGCCTGGTCACTGCGGCACAGGCGGGGACGACCATCATCTCGGCCACGTCCACCGGGACCACCGGTAGCTTTAGCGTCACGGTCTCTCCCGGGACGCCGGCCAAGTTGGTCGTCAGCACTGCCCCAAGCGGCGCGGCGTCGGGTGTACGGCTCACCACGCAGCCGGCGGTCGAGGTCCGGGACAATGCCGACAATGTGGTCACATCATCCAACGCGACAGTGACTGTCGGCCTCGTGGGGGCCGGCTCGATCGGCGGCACGGTCACCGCGACAGCGGTGCAGGGGGTCGCCCGTTTCACCGACCTCACCGTGTCGGGGCTGGTTGGCGGGCGCCTGTTGCAGTTCGTCTCGCCGGGGCTGACTCCCGTCGCGTCAAACGTGTTTGACCTCACGCCCGGTCCCACCGCCGTTGTGGTGTTCGTGGGCGGTGCGCCCAGACTCCGCAGCGGCGTGCCCAGCGGGACTGCGCTTCAGGTGCAGTTGCGAGACCTCGAAGGCAACGACACGCCGCTCGCCGGGCGTCGAGTCGTGGTGACCTCCGCCGGTGGGACGGGCGTGACGGCGCTGGGCAATACCGTGGTCCAGACGAACGCTGCTGGGCGAGCTGTCTTCAGCACGCTCACCGTGGCGGGCGTGGCGGGCAGCCGCGTACTGACGTTTCGCGCCGACTCGATCACCGCCCCTGCAACGGCATCGCTGACACTGGTGGGTGGCCGGCCGACGCGCCTCTTTCTCGAACGCGACGCCCCAATCGGTGGAGAGGCCGGCGTGCCGCTTTCGCCGCCGCCAATCCTGCGCATGCTCGACAGCGTGGGAAACACGGCGGCCGACGCGGGCGTCGTGCTACGCGCCACGCTGCAGGGCGGCGGCGCCCTCTCCAACAACACGGCGGCCACCGACACCCTCGGCCGGGCCACGTTCGCGGCGCTTTCCATTCTCGACGTCGGCAGCGCGCGCACGCTGCAGTTCAGTGGCGACGGCCTCGTGGGAGTCACTTCCCGTAGCGTCGCGGTTACGCCGCCCGATACCGCGGCGCAGCCGGCCAGCATCCGCACCACGTTGACCGCCACCGACACGGTGGGCCGGGTGCTCGAGCTACCGACCACGACGGCGGGATTCCTGCCTTTCCTGTTGGCACGCGACGCCGCCGGACAATCGATGGGCGCAGGTGGCGTCCGCTGGGTCGCGCGCGATCCGTCGCGGGCAACGGTCACCCTCGATGGCCGGATTGCCGGTGCCCTCCCAGGACGCACCTTCGTGGTGGCGCAGGCCAGCCGCACGCCAACCGTGGCCGACTCGATTTTGGTGTTCGTGCCGCGCAACGCCACGGGACCAATCCTGCGAGCTGCACTGCCGAGCTATCGCATCACCACCGATACTTTCTCGATCGTGGTGGAGGTGGTGTCGCGCGACGGGCGCACGCTGTCCGCCGCCGATCTCGCGGTGGCTTGGCCGGGCTCGGCCGCGTTCCCCTTCTCGCCATTCATCGTCACGGCCGTCACCGCGCTCCGCCCCGGTGTCGTCACGCAGATCATCGATGCCCAAGAGAACGTGCGCGTCACGTGGACCTCGGCCACGCCGGTATCCGGGGCCGTGTCGCTCATCCGCCTCTTCTGTCGCGTGAATCAGCGCGGTGTAGGCAACCAGTTGGTATTCACGCTCAACCAACTGCTGGCCGGGGACCTGACCGACCTCACGGGTGCCACCAGCGTGTACAATCCCGTGGTGATCGTGCGGTGAGCTTCCGTACACCGCACACCCGACCGTCCAGTGTTTTTCGAACAGCAAAGTCACCCCACACGGAGCGTTCCGTGTCCAAGCACTTCAACCGAACGGCACGCATGCACAAGACCTTGGTAGTCGCCCTGAGCGCGCTGGCTCTGACTAGCTGCCGGAACGCGCTGCTCGATACTCCGCAGCCCGTCGTGCGCAACGCGATCGAACTGCACGCCCGTCCCTCGTCCGGTGATACGGTGCAGGTCTCGATTGTCCTCGGCACGGGCCCGATACGACCAATGGGAAGCCTCACAGCTCAGCTTAGCAATACAACCGACTGGGCCTTCGCGGGCTGCTCGGCCGCCCAAGGGGAGCCGCTGCTGGCGTGCAAGGCACATGAGGGTTCGGTGCGTGTAGCGGCAGCGTGGGCCTCGGGCACCCACCTCGGTGAGCTGGTGACGCTCACTTTCGTGCGCACTGTGCCGACCGCTGTCCCCACCTGGCAGCTCTCGATTCAGGAGTCGCACGGGATGGCCGGGCAGTCTCTGCTCGAAGACCTTGAGGTCCGTGCGGATGTCGTGACTGTTGCTGGAGGTGCTCGTTGATGGCGCGTTACACGCAGATGGCCAGCGTGATTCTACTGCCGCTACTGGTAGGCTGCCACCACCGCGGTCGCGCGGTTCCCGTCATTGAATCTCTCACCCCCAACGCGGCTGACGTTTCGCGTGGGTCGCTGACCGATGTGACCGTTGCGGGCCGCGGGTTCGACTCACTCAACACCGTGCACTTCGGTCGCGTGCTGCTGCGCCGGGTGCCGCGCACCTCGGCAACATCGCTCCGCTTCACCGTGCCGAGGGATGACGAGCAGATCCCCAATCGGGGCGCGGCACCGGTGACGCCGCTGGCCAGCGGGACGTATCTCGTCACAGTGTCCACGCTGCAAGGCACCTCGAATGAGTTGCCGTTCACGCTCATGGGGGGAGTGCGATGAGGTGCCGCATCCAAGTCGCCGTGCTCTTCGCGGCCATCACGCCGCACCTCGCCGCCGCACAGCAGAAGGAGGTCATTCGCGAGAGCGACCCAGAGGTGCGTCGCCAGGCGCTGATCGGCCTCTGGGACGCAGCGCCCGGCTCGCTTGAACCCCGCACGGGTATGTCGTACGCCACGTGGCTGTCGGCACAGCCCGGTGCCAGTACCGCCATGATGCGCGACGGCGTGCCCGTTCCCACCCCCGGTCGCTGGACCAGCATTGGCCCGCGCGGCATGTATGGCGACAACGGCTTCTTCGGGTCCCTGCCGCAGCTCGACGCGGGTCGAGTACCGACGTTGGCTTTTCACCCCACCGACCGCAACGTGCTGTACGCGGGAACGTCGGCTGGCGGGTTGTGGAAAAGCACCAACGAAGGCGCCAGTTGGATGCCACTCACCGACGACCAGTGCTCGCTGGTGATCGGCGCCGTGGCGGTGGACCCCGTCAACCCGGAAATCGTGTATGCGGCCACCGGTGAGCCCAGCGAGGCCACGCAGGGGTGCGGGGTATTGCGCAGCACCAACGGTGGAGCGAGCTGGACTACTTTTGGTCAGAATGTGTTCACCACGTCAGCGACGCAGGCGTGGGCCGTTTACAACATGATCATCGACCGTGCGAGCGCGGGCACGAGCAACGCGACGACGGTTGTCGCGGCCACCTTGCGTGGCATCATGCGGTCCACCAACTCCGGACAGACGTGGGCCGTGGTGACACCGGCGCTGACGTTCAGCGACGTCGTCCAGCATCCCACTGACCCGAACATCATGTACGCCGCGCGCGTTGGTGTGCAGGGCAGCGCGACGCCACCGGGACTCTGGCGCAGTAGCGATCGCGGCGCGACATGGAGCTCGGTGACGAATTTCATGGCCGACTCGGTGTCGCGCCTCGAAATCGCCGTCTCGCGGGCGCAGCCGGGGAGCGTGTGGATTGTGGCCGGACGCCCGGACCGCCGCTTCGGTGGGCTCTTTCGCTACGACGAAGCCACCGCGACGCGTACCACGCTCGATGCCACCGGTTTGACTGCGCTGCCAGCAGTGTCCGGCCGGAACAACTTCGGAGAGCAGAGCGAATACAACCTCATGATCGCGGTTGATCCAACCAACGCGAACGTGATCTACACGGGCGGTGTACGTGCATATCGCTCTCGAAACGGTGGGCAGACGTTCACCGAGATCGCGCCGAATATCCATTGCGACTGGCATACGGTGGTCGTGGATCCGAACGATCCACGTCGGGTGTTTACCGGCAACGATGGCGGAGCGTTCCTGTCGCGCGACGGGGGCGACACGTTCGAGTCGTTGAACGCGGGAATGGCGACCTCGCTGCATTATCCGGGGCTGTCCGTGCACCCCACCGATCCTACCGGCGTACTCACGGGGCTCCAGGACAATGGCACCCTCATTGGCCGCAACGGCATCGTCCAGTGGAACGGCGTGAACGGCGGCGATGGTGCGTTCACGGCCATCAATCCGGATAATCCGGACATCGTGTACGTGTCCAGCCAGAACGGCAACATGCGCCGCTTGCAGGTCAGCAACGGTGCGGCGCGCGCCATCATCAGCGGCATCGACGCGAGCGAGCGTCGAGCCTTCATCGCACCCTTTGTGATCGACCCGCAGCGCTCCACGCGCCTGTACTTTGGCGGTGCGCGTGTGTTTCGCACCGTCAATGAGGGGACCAACTGGATCGCGATTTCCCCCGACCTGACGCGCGGCTCGGGCGTCATTGCTGCGGTACAGGTGGCGCCGAGCGACACGAATGTGATTTTCGCGGGCACCAACGACGGCAACGTGCGCTACACCCGCGACTACGGCGTGACGTGGCTGACGCCAACCACCACGTTCCCGGCTCGCGGTGTGACAGACTTCTCGATTGACCCCGCCAATGCCGATCGGGTCGTGGTGACCTTTGGCAGCTCGGGCACTTCCCACGTGTTCCGGTCGGACGATGGCGGACAGACGTGGACGGACATCAATGGATCGCTTCCCGACGTGACCACACAAGCGGCGGCCTGGGGGCCAGGTGGACGTCTCTACGTGGGCAACATGCTCGGCGTGTACGAGAGCCGCGACCAAGGGGCTGTGTGGACGCGCAATGAGGGGCTGCCGACCATCCGCGTTACCGACCTCGTATACAACCCACGCACCGACCGCTTGGTGGCCGCCACGTACGGACGCGGGATCTGGGCGTTCGACTTTACGACAGCGGCGGCGGTGCTGCGCGGCGATGTGAACCGCGACGGGCGCGTGGACGCCGCTGACGCGCTGCTCATTCAGCAGGGGTTAATCGGTGTGCAGGTGCCAGCTGCGGTATCGTTGTTCCCCGCCGGCGATGCGGACTGCAATGGGAAGCTCGAGGTGCGGGATGCACTGATCGTCGTGCGGTTCGCGGTAGGCGACGTGGTGGCGGGGGTGTGCGTGGGCACGCGTAGGTGACGGAGCCGAGCGGTTTCGGCCCCCTCCAACTCCTAAATGGGTGGCGAGCGGCTAAAAGAACTCCATGTTGCCGCCGCCACCAAAGCGCGGATTCACGATCGTATTGAAGATCGATCCGAACGTGTAGCTGATTCCAACATTGCCGAAATATCGAAAGTTCGTGGCCAGCGCCTGTTGGCGCGCAATGATCTGGTTGTCATCCAGGCGGCCACGGCGGAGATACAACTGATCGTTCACGCGTGAAACGCTGCCTCCCACGTTGATCGACAATCCCTTCGCGATGCGCAGTCCGATATTGCCGCCCAATCCCGCGTTGTAGAAGCTCGGATCGTGCAGGTACTGCGAGCCATTCACGTTCAGGTTCACGTTGCCCCACGGCTGCCGCGCGCTCCACGCCAGCGAAAGGCTGTGAATTGGTCGCTCCTCATGCAGGCGCCCGTACAGCGTCTCCTCTTTGTAGCGATATGCAGCCACCCCCAACGAGTAGTTCGCCGTGAGCTGGCGCCGCGTGAACTCTTTGTACGGAAAGACATTGTACTCAACCGCCGCACTCAGTCGACTGTTGAGGCGCTGGTTGAAGAAATCGGAATAGCTGGCGTTGAACGCGCCGCCCAGCGACAGATGATCGCTCACGCTCTTCACCACCAGCATGTTGCCGCCGTAGTTGCGCTGCAGATTGATGAAGGTTTCCTGTCCCGACAGTGAAAACCGACTTTCCGAGTAGCCCAGGTTCGCCCCGACATTGACCTTCCAGGCGGCGGTCACGCGGTTGGCCGTCGTACTCAAAAATCCATTGTATGAGCGCGCCTGTTTTTCTCCGTTCGCGAAGCCGTTGGCCGAAACGCGATAGACCCAGAAATTCCAAGGATCTTTGGTATTCTTCGGATTCGCCTGCCGCCCCGTTGGGGCATTGAACGTCAGATTCAACTGGTCCGCGAGCGGCGTCTTCGCGGCGTACGGGGCGATCATCAGCGCGAACGTGCGTGCCAGGCGTCGACGGGCGATGTCATCGGCATCGTTCGGGAGCGTGATCACGATGGCCGTATCGGCCCGACCACGATACCGCTCACCGCCCAGCGCCGCGATGGTGTATTCGGTTCCGCCCGAACCGGTGCGGAGTGACGTCACCAGCAGCAGTACGTCGGCAAAGAGCCGATCGCGCACCCAGTTGACCCATCGCATCTGGTCGCGCAGAAAGTCGAAGTCGCAGCGACCAGATCGGCAGTCGAGGAACACCTTCACCGCTGACGCCTGATTTGTGTCACTGGCCGCGGGTGCGACCGCTGGCGGCGGCGTCACCGCCTGAGCGGCGGCCCGACTTGGCGATCCTGCAGCGAACAACACCATCGTCGCGGAGAACGCTATGAATCGCACGCGCAGTCGGCGAGTCCGTTGGCACGGCAATTCCATAGCGAGTGACATAAGCGGGGATGGGAGAGGGATGCTGCATTCGTGGACTTCCGGCAAGCCAAGTGTGACACCAGAAAGGAGCGAAACGTTGCAGCGAAGGTTGGACACGATCCGCCTATTTGATCATTGCCTGGACCGACGGAATATTTCGGTGTTCGTTCGCCCGATTTCGTCGATCCGTAACTCGCTGTGAGATTCCGATGAAGGGCTTTGTTCCTACGCCAGACCACGTCGTCGACATCATGGTCGCGAAGCTCTTCGCCGAGGCTCCCCGACTGCGTCCTCGCGCGTGGTCGACCCCGGCTGTGGCAACGGTGAGTTTATCGCAGGCGTGCTTCGAATCTGTGCGCAGCGGAACTGGCCGGTGCCTACAATCGTCGGCATCGAGCTCGATCCGGCTCGTGCGGCTACTGCGAAGCGGCGATTTGGTGGCGTCGAGCAAGTCACTATTCGCCAGGCAGACTTTCTGCAGCCGTCCCGCGAAACGTTCGACTATGTCATCGGCAATCCGCCGTACGTGTCGATCTGTACGTCTTGTTCTTCGAGCAGGCGCTTCGCGTCCTCGCGCCGGCCGGACGCATCGTCTTCATTACGCCGGAAAAATTCCTCTACGTCGAGACTGCGAGACCCCTCCGGGAGCTACGCGCGGTGCACGTGGAGGAACTGCACTTCATGGGTGAAGACACGTTTGAGCACCGGGTTACCTACCCATTGGTCTCGACGATCGTGCCCTCTGCGCATAAAACGCGAACGCGAATCGTGAGGCGAGATGGCGAAGTGTCGGCGGACATTCCGCGAGAGCTTCGGAAGTTTGCGCACCCGACACTGTCCGGGCGGCAAATCACGCCTGCGCGCACACTCGATCAGCAGTCCAGTTTGTTGGCTCCATACGATGATGCCGGCAGCGCTGCTGCCCGAGCCATATCTCGGTGCGCTTGGGCATTTTCTTCGTGAACCAAGTCGACTCGATCGATTGCAGGCGCGGAGTTGCGTCGCGCACAAGGCATGGTATGCGTTTCACGACAATCTGCCGCGCTCCGACATGCGCCGGCCCAAGCTGCTGTGCAAGGACATCACGGAGTCACCATTTATCGTCGTGGATCATGACGGGACTATCGTGCCGCGTCATTCCGTGTTTTACATCGTCCCGTCCAATCCCGACGATCTCGAACCGCTCGCGGAGTACTCGAACTCCCCTTACGTGACGGCGTGGCTACGGGCGCACTGCCAGCGAGCGGCCGGCGGCGTTCTTCGGCTACAGAGTCACGTTCTCAAGCGCATTCCGGTTCCGGCGTCGTCCACACCAGCGTCTGAACGTGCTGGCGTTTTTTGCGAAGGTCAAGGACAAGGACATCCACTGCTACTGACACCAGCCCACCCATTGCGTCCGCACGAGGTGAATTGACCTACATCAATTTGAATTATTCCATCTTCGCAGCCGTCGCTTCAACTTCTCCATTCCACTCATCACCTGAACGGGAAGAACAATGGCCAAACTCTGGAAGAAGGGGCGCGGGAAACTCGGTGCGCTGCCGTCGCACGCTCGAATCGATTCTGGGCGGCAACTATCTGCAGCTCACTGCCCGCTGGGAATTCGGCGTGGCGGAACAAGACAAGAGCTATGTCGAGCATGCGATCATCGGTGCAGGCGACGATGGCAACGTCCACTTCTGGTCGTTTACGTCAGACGGGAAACGCTCGGAAGGGTGGCTCGCTGACGTGACCGATGTCCACCCGGAAGCCGTGGGGTTCGAGGCCGACATGCCGACATGCCGACGGGACGCGCGCGCATGATTTACTGGCCCGACGAGGACGGCGGATTTCGCTGGGCCGTGGAATCGAAGAACAAAAAGGGGTGGCATCGCTTCACCGAACATCACTACCGCCGATCGGTCCCTGCGCGGTTGGCCGCTACTGACTGCGCGTGATATACAATACCGCAAGCACAATGGCGGCGATCGTCGATATGCCCGCGACGGTCCACGGAATCCACGACGGTGCGTTAGACAGCCCTTCGATAACGGGACCGCCGCCGGTGCGTCTGACCTGAGCCCCCGTGCCGAGTGCGCGTAGGATCTCGTCACCGGTGCTCGGCCGATCGCTCGCGCGTTTGGCCAGGCACCGCATCACGATCTCTCTGAGATTCCGGGGCGTATCAGGCCGGCGACTTTCGATCGGGTCGGGCGCGCGTCTCGCATGCGCCTCGATCACTTGCTGCGCCGTCTTGCCGGTAAAAGGCGGATGTCCCGTGATCATTTCGTACGCCACCACCCCAAGCGCGTACAAGTCGGCACGATGATCGAGCGCCGGATCGCCTGAGGCCTGTTCAGGCGCGACATATGTGGGTGTGCCAAGGGCGATGCCAACCTGCGTAATGCGCAGAACTTCAGTTTCGGCAGTCGATGCGCTGATCAGCGCCTTGCCGATTCCGAAGTCGAGCACAACCGCCTGCCCGTGAAAAAACATCACGTTCTCAGGCTTGATATCGCGATGCACCACACCTTCTTCGTGCGCATACGCAAGCGCGCGTGCGACATCTTCGAGAATGTGCCGGATGTCGTTCAACGCCATCGGCCGCTCGCGGTCCATGCGCGCGCGCAGCGATTCGCCGTCAATAAGCGGCATGGTATAGTAAAGATGTCCGCCCGCGACCCCCGCGTTCAGCAGCGGAACGATGTGCGGATGCTGCAGCCGCGCGGCGAGCGTGATCTCACGTTTGAAACGCTCGGCCGAGAGAGTGGCCGCCAATTCCGGTAACAGCACTTTGACGACGACGCGCCGGTGGAGAGCGATTTCCGTGGCCACGAACACGCGCGACATGCCACCGCGGGGCAATTCCCGCTCGATCTGATACTGACCGGCGAGAGCCGCCTGAATCTCCGTCTGCAGCGTCTCGTCCGCCATCACACCGCCCTGTCGTGAAAACCTGAATTGTGGCCGTACGACCGCCGGAATCTATGCTACCTCCGCCGGATCCGGACGTAAAGCGGCCCCGCCGTATTCCCCTCTTGCCCTCGATGGCGTACTCTTGCTGGGTGCCCGGTCGTTCGGCCGGCGTTCCCCGATCCTCCATCTGAACCGTCTCCATGCGACACGCCCTGATGTACGTCGGCAACTTTGAGCGCAACTTCCCCACGCTGACGACGGACAGCACTTCCTTCCTCGGCAGCGATGGGCAGCAGCACAGCTATCCGGCGTGGCCCGCGGGCGCCAACGGCCTCCACATCAGCTTCATGGAAAAGGCCGGCAAGAAGTTCGTCGCGGTCCGCGTCGCCGATAGCGCCGGCGATGTCGTGCTGAAGAACGAACTCGTGCTGGTGCCAGGCGAGCATTTCGGTTTCGGAGTCCACCTGAGCGGTGAGCCAGTAAACGTCGAAGACAACATCGCGATCATGAAGCTTCTTGAAGACATCATCAAGCGGAACATCGATCACAGCACTGAACTGCTCGAAATCCGCGCACGCTTCAAGGCCGCAGCAGGGAAGAAGTAAGCGGAGACGCGAAAGCAAATCCGCGAACCCTCGTGGGCGGGGACTGAGCCGGATGTCGGGCGAAGTGTGGAGATGATTGTGCGCCTGCGTTCTGCGCTACCGGCGCACAATAGGCACGCGCACCTCGCTTCCCGCGAACTCGAACGCCTCGTACGGCTGCATCCGTACGCGAATGGCGTATCCCTCACCCGGCGGCAAATTCACGAGCACATCGGTGGTGATCCCCGCCGAGAAGCCCAGCTCCGCTCGCTTGGCCGCTCGCTGCGCGACGCTCACGTCGGCGCCGTCGCGCGCGACGACCTGCCAGGTGAGCACCGAGTCGCCTTTCACGAGCGATACTACCACCTGCTCATTGCTCGAGATCGTCGCAAAGCGAAGACGATGCTCGCCGGGCGTCAGCACCAACGGTGGCGGATTTGCGCGGCCATTGACGGCCACTATGCCACTGTCGGTCGGGCCCCGCGTACTCAACAGGAACAGGTGATCGCGAGTCGCGTCGAACTTGCCCGGATCGTCGACCACCAACAGCGCTCCCTGAAGCCCGCTGGCCAGCTCTTGCCCTTTCTCATCGTGCGTGTGGTACATGAACGTGCCGGAGCGTGGCGGCGTGAACTGCACCACGAAGGAATCACGCGGAGCAATCGGGGCTCGCATGCGTGACCCCATGCCGCTGAATCCGCCGACACCATCGTACCAGCTCTCGAGCTCCATGCCGTGCCAGTGTACCGCCAGCGCATTCGCGAGGCGATTCACCACCGTGATGCGTACGGGCTCCCCCTTCCTGAGCACGAGCGTCGTGCTGGGCTGCACGATCGAATCGCGGCTCGGCGCCGCTGTGCCGTTCTGCACGACAAACGCGTAGCCCGGCGCGGCTCCGTACACCTTCGGCCGCGTCTGTGCGAGCAGGCGGATTGCGCGTGCCTTCGCCGACACGCGCACGGCTCCACCAGCGAGTCGTTCGTCAGCGAGCGCCGTCGCTCCCTTCGCCCGTACCGTGATGCCGAGAACAAGCCCGGCCATCTCGTGCTCGTGTCCGGCGTGCGCAACCGCGGTCACGTCCGGATCGGCCGGGAGATTCTGCTGCCCAGTCATGTGCCGCACGAGATGACAATGAAAGAGCCAATTGCCAGCACGCTCGGGCACCCACTCGAGTCGCATGGACTGTCCTGCATCGAGCAGCTCGGTGACCACCAGCTTCCGATCCGCCTCAGCGATTGGGCGGTAGTCCGAGACGTCTCCTTTGCCAAGCACCCGATAGTAGAACCCGTGCAAGTGCATGGGATGCGAGGCCAGCGTCGCGTTGATGACGCGCCAGCGAACAGTGTCTCCCACCGCGTATGTCAGCGGCTCAGTATTCGGATAACTGCCCCCGTTCAACGTCAACTTCCAGTCGACGGTGTCGTTGATCGCGGGAAGATACTCATCCAGCCAGCGCGTGATCAGAAAGGTGCGCTCGTTGGGGTCGGGACGTGCGCCCTTCGGATCGACGATAAACGTGCCAATAAACGGCCCCTCGGCGTTTTCACCACCCCATAGGTCGCCGGGAATTGGGGCCACGCGATGGTTCACCGTGGGGGTCACGCGTGCCCAGTAGAAGTAGGAGCCCGCGTCGCCTGCGGCGAACGTGATTGTCGTGTCGCCGCCGGGCAGCAGCGCTACCGAATCGGTGGCTTCGGCTTTGAACGGACGCCCCTGTAGCCCACGCACAACGACCCTCTTGCCGAGGGTGTTGCGCAGCGTGAGGCGGACCGTGCCGCCTTCGTTCAGCCGCAGCATCGGTCCCGGAACCTTTGGAGCAATGCCCGGCTCCGCGAACACATATACCGGCACTTCAATAGCCCGGGCGCCCTGTGGCCGCCACCGCGACTCGCGCAGTTCGAGCGTGGCGACGAGCGTGTCACCAATCCGCTTGCCGACGCTGGTGCGATACGTCTCCAGAGCGGCCACCGGCACCGCGCGCCGCGAGACCGTGGAGTCCGCGCCGAGCGCTGATGCGATGAGCAGAAAGGGGACGAGCATTCTGAGATCCGGATGGAGGTGTACCAATCATAACGCGCCGATGCCGATCGGTGCCGCCGCCCCGACTTCCAGCCCACTTCGCTCCCCCGACCTGTCCACGCCGAATCCCTGACGCTCCCCGGTCCCCCGATGCATTCTGGAGCGGCTGGACCAGCCTTTCATCCGGGAGACCTCATGCAGTCACGATCTGTTTTGCTGATGGCCAGCGCTGTGGTGTTCGCGCTGCCGTTAATCAGCGGCGCGCAGACCAAGCGCGCCTTCGCACTCGCCGACCTGCTCGGCGCCGTGCGCCTCAGTGATCCCCAACTGTCACCCGATGGCAAGCGCGTGCTGTTCACGCGCACGACCACGGTCGTCGCCACCGGTAAACGCAACGCCGACATCTGGAGCGTCCCCGCCGACGGCTCGGCGCAGTCGTCGGTTTTCATTGGTGGCGATAAGAGCGAAAACACGCCGCGCTACTCGGCCGATGGTGCAACGCTCGTGTTCATTTCCACGCGTGACGGCGCGCCGCAGGTGTATGTGAGTGGCGCCGATGGGGCGACCCCCAAGCGTGTGACGAACGTGTCGGGCGGCGTGCAGGCGCCGCTGATCATCTCGAACGACGGCAAGCGCATCGCCTATGTCGTCGACGTCTTTCCGCAATGCGCTGACGATGCGTGCAATGCGCGCACGCGCGACGCCCTTGAGAAAGACCCGGTGAAGATGCGCACGCTCACGAGCCTGGGCTATCGCCACTGGGATGAATGGCGCGAAGGCATCCGTCACCATGTCTACATCACCGAACTCGCGAACGGTGCGACGCGCGATGTGACGCCGGGCGACTTCGACGCCCCCCAGCACTTCTACGAAGACAACGCCATTGCCTTTTCGCCTGACGGCGCTACGCTCGCGTTCTCGTCGAATCACGAAGGGCGCGACAAGGAAATGTCGAGCACCAATCGCGACATCTTTCTGGTGCCCGTCACGGGTGGTTCGACGCGCACGCTGACCACGAATGCCGCCGCTGACGAGCAACCGCTGTATTCGCCAGACGGCCGGACCATCGCGGTGCGCGCACAGCGGCGCGCCGGCAACGAGGCCGACCGGTGGTTTCTCGATCTGTACGACGTTGCGACCGGCACGCGGAAGACGCTCTTCCCGCGTGTCGATATGTCGGTGAACGATTTCCGCTTCACGCCCGATGGACGCGCGATCTGGTTTCTGGCCAACGACAAAGGCACGCACAACCTCTACTCGGTCACCCTCGACGGCGCGGCGCCAAAGCTCGTCGCCAAAGGCGGCGCGATCGCACAGTTCGCGGTGGGCCCGTCTTTCGCGGTGGTCGCCAAGTCGTCGCTCACGGCACCGACGGATCTCTATCGCGTCGCTGCGGACGGCGCGGCAAAAGCACTCACGTCGGACAACTCATCATGGACGGCCCAAGTCGAGATGCCGAGCGTGAGTACGGAGAAGGTGACGGGTGCGGTCGGTGCGTCCGTGCAGTATTGGTTGCTCAAGCCACCCGGTTTCTCGCCGACCAGGAAGTATCCCGTTGTGTTTCTGATTCACGGTGGTCCGCAGAGCGATTGGGCCGACGGTTGGTCGACACGTTGGAACCCGGCACTCTGGGCGTCACAGGGATGGGTGGTGGCGGCGCCGAATCCGCGCGGCTCGACGGGCTTCGGACAGAAGTTCGTCGACGAGATCTCGCAGGATTGGTGCGGTAAAGTGATGACCGATCTGAACGCGGTCTTCGGTGCCGTGGAGAAGATGCCGTTCGTCGACTCGCAGCGCATGGGTATCGCCGGTGCGAGCTACGGCGGCTACGCGGTCGATTGGATCATCGCGCACGACAACCGCTTCAAAGCGGCGGTGACGCACGATGGCGTGTTCAATCTCGAATCGATGGCGCTGACGACCGAAGAACTCTGGTTCTCCGATCACGAATTCGGTGGTAAGCCGTGGACGCCGGTGGCGCGTGCGAACTTCGCGAAGTGCTCGCCGCATCTGGCCGCGCAAAACATCAAGACGCCCACGCTGATCATCACCAACGAGCAGGACTTCCGCGTGCCGGTCGATCAGGGTTTGCAAATGTTCACCGTGTTGCGTCGCACGGGTGTGCCCTCGCAGGCACTCAGCTTCCCCGACGAAGGGCACTGGGTACTCGGCACGCTGAACAGCAAACGGTGGCACGAGTCGGTGTTCGGCTGGATGAACAAATATCTGGAGCCGAGTGCGAAGCCGGTGCCGTAGCGGTTCGCCTAACGCCGGCGTTTAGACGACTCTGCCTGCCTTGATGACCTGCTGGAACCACCGGTAGCTCAGCTTCGGCGTGCGCTTTTGCGTGGCGTAGTCCACATGCACCAACCCGAACCGCTGCGAATAACCTTGATCCCACTCGAAGTTGTCCATCAGACTCCACGGGAAATAGCCGACCACGCGGTGCCCTTCCTGGAGCGCACGTTGCACCTGCCCCAGATACGCACGCAGATACATCACGCGATCGATGTCCTGCACTTCCGAGGTTGCGGTGGTCGGTCCGCTGTCGGCGCATCCATTCTCGCTCACGAAAATCGGCAGTGACTTCTGGCCGAGTGCGTCGCGCACCATGCGGATGCCCCAGTAGATGGACTCCGGTACCATGTTCAGCCAGGCGGTACCCATTTTCGGGAACCGATCGAACATGGGCACCTCTTCGTAGCCAGCCTTGTTCGCAGCAGCGCGTACGTACGTGCCCGTGTAGCAGTTGAAGCCAAGCGCATCGAGCGGCTGATGAATGATGGCCATGTCACCGGCCCGCACGTCCGGTGCTTCGGCGCCACGCTGCTCGAGCCAGAACGGGTCGTACTTGCCGGTCAGCATCGGCGTGATGATCGCTCCGTTGCTTTCGCTGCGGGTGAACGCCAATCGCGCCGCCTCGATATGCTCGGGGGTCTCAATCACCGGCACAAAGGGCGAGAAGTTTTCGGCGGCAGCGACTTTGCACGCGCGCGGCGAGGAGGCGCGAATGGCCTGACACGCTTTGCCGTGCGCGAGCAACGCGTGATGAATGATCTGAAATTTCTCCTTCGGTCGCGTGAGGGCGATGCCGGGCGCATGCGGTGACGTGGCACCAACGCCGTATCCAACGAAAGACATCGTCAGGATCTCGTTGATGGTCATCCATCGCGCAACACGATCGCCGAGATGCTTGGCCATCACCGACGCGTAATCGGCGAAGTCATCGGCGACCTCGCGCCCCTGCCAGCCCTTGTACTTATCCTGCAGCGTTTGCGGCAAATCCCAGTGGTACAGCGTGGCATGTGGCGTGATGCCGTGCGCCAGCAGTTCGTCCACCAGCCGCTTGTAGAAGTCCACGCCCTTTTCGTTCACCGCCCCGCGTCCATCGGGAATGATGCGCGGCCACGAGATGCTGAAGCGGTAGTGCTTCACACCGAGCGTTGCCATCAGCTTCACATCGTCCTTATAGCGATGGTAGTGATCGCAGGCCACGTCACCGGTGTCGCCGTTGGCCACCTTCCCCTTGGTGTGGCTGAACGTGTCCCAGATGCTCGGCTTGCGTCCGTCTTCGGCCGCCGCGCCTTCGAGCTGATACGCCGCGGTGGCCGCCCCCCACCAAAAGCCAGGCGGAAAAGCGGGCTTGGCCGCGGCTGGCTGCGTCTCTGACGCCAGCACACTCTCAGGCGACTCGGCGCCAAGCGTGCGGCTGGTGAGAGACTGCGCGGCTGCGCCTGCCGCAGCCGCCTTGAGGAATTGCCGTCGATGCATCGCCGCTCCGTTGGATGGGAATGTTTGAATGTACGTGCCAGCGGTGCCCGTATCGGTGCGAAGTTCGCGAAGTGACCGCGCCGGTGGACGGATGGCCGCGATGGTGTTTCCATTGCGCTGTCCCATCCCTTCTCTGACGCAGGCACACCGGAGGCCAAATGCTCCACAACACGCGCGAACCATGACTAACGTCGGTGCAGCACTTCGGAATGTGTTTTCTGCCGGGCTGGTCGGGTGCACGTTGCTGCCACCGTTGGCAGCGTCGGCGCAGTCACGTGCAAGGGCGGACATCCTGATCACCGGCGGCACCGTGATCACCATGGACCCGCAACGACGCGTGATCGAGAACGGTGCCGTGGCGATTTTGGGGGACCGCATTGTTGCGGTGGGCACAACTCAAGAACTCGCGGCGCGCTATGCGGCGAAACAGACAATCGATGCGCGCCGCAAGATCGTGATGCCGGGCTTGATCGACGGCCACGGGCACGCGGGGCACGGCCTCGTCAAATCGCTTGGAATGGACACCGAGCAGTGGTATCCCGCGACAGAAGCCATCTATGCCGCTGGCTCGACGGTGGACTTCTGGCGCGCCGATGCGCTGCTGACCGGCGTGGAGAAGGTGCGGTTCGGTGTCACGACATCGGTGGCGTTCTTTGGTGGCGGCGATATGGTGATGCGCACCGACGACACGGTTTTCGGCAACGCGTACATGGCGGCGCTGGACACCGTTGGCCTGCGCTTCTTTCTCGCTGTCGGGCCGCGCCGTCCTCCATTCCCGCGAACGTACGTGCGATGGGACGGCAGCCGCAAGCGCGATGTATCGGTGTCATTCGCGCAGCAGCTGGCCGTGTCGGAATCGCTCGTGACGCGATGGAATGGCGCGGGGCAGGGGAGACTGCACATTGCGATGGCCTTTCCTACGCATCACCCGGAAACATGGAAGGGCACCGCCGCTGAGCTTGCAGAGCTCACCACGCAGGCGCGGGCCACGCGGACATTGTCGAAAAAGTACGGGCTGTTGTTCACACAAGACGGCCATTCGCGTGGGTCGGTGCAATTCGCCAACGATGTCTTCGGTATTCTGGGGCCCGACGTGCTGCTCTCGCACGCGACGGGCATGACTGACCAGGAAATTGCGATTGTCGCGCGAACCGGCACGAAGGTCGTGCACAATCCCAGCGCGAATGCGGCCGTTCGCGAGCACTTCCGGCTCACCGAATTGCTCGACGCCGGCGCGACAGTGATGCTCGGCTCCGATGGCGTCGCACCGGATCGGAGCTACGACATGTTCCGCCACATATTCCAAGCCATGCACTACCATCGCACGTACTACCACGACACGAAGGTGCTGCCGGCGGGGAAAGTGTTGGAGATGGTGACCATCGACGCGGCGCGCGCGCTGGGCTTGGAGAAGGAGATCGGTTCGCTCGAGGCGGGGAAGAAGGCCGACGTGATTTTGATCGACTGGTTCCGGCCCCACATGATGCCGATGAACATGCCGCTCTATCGCATCGCGTACTTCGCCAACGGCAACGACGTCAGCACCGTGCTCGTGAACGGCCGCGTACTGATGCGCGACCGGCGCGTGTTGTCGGTGAATGAGACACGGGTGCTGACCATGGCGCAGCGCGAGGCCGACGCGGCAATCCGGCGCACGGGGCTCGAGAAGTTGACGGAGACCCCGGCAGGCTTCTGGGGGAAGAGTCGGATGCCGTGAGCTGGATGTCGTGAACTGAATCCATGGTCACGAACGCCCGAGTTCCATCGCATATTGTCGGCTGACCTCTTCCCGTGGCGATCATGCATTTCAGACTCACGTCCGTCCAGCCCTCTCGCGTCGCGGTCGTTGCAGCCCTCGCGACTCTTTCATGCGCGGCACTTTCAGTCGCCACTCCGGCGGCGCACGCGCAGAGTGCGTCGCCCTTGGCCAGCGCCGACCTCGCCGGCTTGCGACTCCGCAACATCGGGCCCGCGTCGATGTCCGGACGCGTGGTCGACATGGACGTCGTCGAGTCGAACCCGTACACGATGTACGTGGCCGGCGCGACCGGCGGGCTATGGCGCACCACCGATAACGGGGTGACGTGGACGTCCATCTTCGAATCGGCGCCCGTCCACTCCATCGGCGACGTCGCCGTCTATCAGCCCGACCCGCGCATTGTCTGGGTGGGCACCGGTGAACGTGCGAACCGACAGAGCGTGGGCTGGGGCGATGGCGTGTACAAGAGCACCGATGGCGGGGCGACCTGGAACAACACCGGCTTACGCACCAGCAAGCATATCGGGCGCATTCTGCTGCACCCCTCCAACCCCGACATTGCATACGCCGCCGCCCAGGGTTCGGTGTGGGGCGCGGGTGGCGAGCGCGGACTCTATCGCACCACCGATGGCGGCACCACGTGGACGCGCACGCTGTTCGTCGACGACGAAACGGGCGTCACCGACGTGGCCATGGATTGGCAGAATCCATCCATCATGTACGCCGCCACCTACCAGCGTCGACGCAGTGCATTCGGCTTCGACGGCGGCGGTCCCGGGAGCGCGTTGCACAAAAGCACCGATGCCGGCGTCACGTGGGCCAAGCTCACAGGCAACGGGCTCCCCGACGGCGAATACGGTCGCATCGGCATCGCGGTGTATCGCAAGAACCCGAACATCGTGGTCGTGAGCGTCGAGCAGGGTGAGCGCTACAACGCGTCCACCGCATACATCAAGCGGAAGGGCGGCATCTACCGCAGCGAAGACAAAGGTGCGACGTGGCGTTTCATGAGCGACTGGAATCCGCGCCCCATGTACGCCAGCCAGCCGACCATCGACCCGAACGACGACCAGCGTATCTACATGCTGAACGGGTACTCGTTCAGCGACGACGGCGGCAAGACGTTCACGGCGCCGCGCACGACCACGCACGGCGACGATCGCTTTGTCTGGGTAGACCCGCGCGACGGACGTCACGTCATCAAACTCGACGACGGTGGCATCGGCATCAGCTACGATCGCGGCGTGAAATTTCTGTACGTATCATCGCTGCCACTGTCGCAGTTCTACCACGTGCGCGTGGACAACGCGATCCCTTTCAACGTCTACGGTGGGCTGCAGGACAACGGCTGCTGGATGGGGCCCAGCGCGAGCTGGAATACGAACGGCATCCTGAACGAAAGCTGGTCTCGCCTCTGTGGCGGAGACGGATTCTACACCATTCCCAATCCACTCAACCCGCGCTCCGTCTACTCGGCGTCGCAGTTCCTCGGCCTGCAGCGCAACGACACGCGCACGTGGCAGGCGCAGGACATCCGGCCCGGCGATCCGCAGGGGCACATTTCCGGCCGTCGCAACTGGAACACATGGGGCAAGCCTGGGGCAGCCGAAACGCTCGGCAACGCCATGCATCCGGCCAACTGGGATTCGCCGGTAGTCATGTCACCGCACGACACGAGCACACTGTACGTCGGCATGCAGCATCTCTTCCGTTCGCGTGATGCCGGACGCACGTGGACCGACTTGGGCGACATGACCACCGGCGTCGATCGCTCGACGTTGTCGCTGATGGGGCGCAAGCCATCGGAGAAGACGCTCTCCATCGACGACGGCGTGCCGTACTTCCCGGGTGTGACCGCACTGGCCGAGTCGCCGAAGCTGCGCGGATTGTTGTATGCCGGAACCGACGACGGGCGCTTCCGCATGTCGCGCGACGGTGGCAATACGTGGCAGGATCAGCAGACACACTTCCCCGGTGCACCAGCCGGTTCATGGTTCGCTGGCGTCGAGACATCGCCGCACTCGGCCGGTACCGCGTACGTCGTGCTCGACAATCATCGCAGTAACGACTTCCGCAACTACGTCTATCGCACCACAAATTTCGGCGCGACGTGGACGTCGATTGTCGGTGACCTTCCGGCCGACCGAGTGGCGCGCGCCGTGCGCGAAGATCCGCGCCGCCCGGGGTTGCTCTACCTCGCGACCGAATTCGGCGTGTTCGTCTCACCGGACACGGGCATGCACTGGATCGCGCTACGCAACAACATGCCCACGATGCCGTTCAACGATCTCGTCGTGCATCCGCGCGACAATGCGTTGGTACTCGGCTCACACGCACGCGGCGTGTGGATTCTCGATCAGATCAACGCGTTGCAGGAACTCACTCCGAATGTGATCGCGTCGCCCGCGCATCTGTTCTCCCTGCAGCCCGCCTACGAAATCCGTTCCACAAATCTACGACCGCACGCGGGCGATATGATTTTCCGCGGCGAGAATCCAGCCAACGGCGCGCTGGTGGACTACTGGATCGCGAACGCCGGCGCGAGTGTGACCATCACCGTGCATGATGCGGCGGGTGGCTTGGTGCAAGCGCTGTCGCCCAAGTCCGCACGTGGCATCAATCGTGTGGTGTGGAACCTCCGCTATACCGATGTGCCACTGCGCGGCGGTGGCGGCGAGGATGACGACGAGGGTCCACGCGGCAGCACGCCGGGCCCACTCGTCGCGCCCGGCACGTACCGCGTGCGGCTCGTGTCAGGCGGCAGAACGCAGGAGCAGCGCGTCGTCGTCCGCGATGATCCGCGCGTGACGATCACGGCAGCGGAACGAACCGCTTGGAGGACGTTCCATCGCGAGGTCGCCGCCGTTGCCACATCGTTCGCACCGGTGGCCGACCGGGTGCGGGCCAAGACCGGTACTGATGCCACCACGCTCGACACCAAGCGTCAGGCGCAGGAACTGCTGTCTCGCATCAGCACGCTGTACGGCGCTGTCGCGCGCTGGACCGGTGCACCGACGGCCGATCAGCGCGCACAACTCGCGTATTACCGGACCATGGGGAAGGCACTGGGCGCGGAGCCGTAGAACCCATGATTGCCGGGGGGCAACGGTCCTGCCACGCTAAAATCGGCTGGGCCCCCATCTGTGCGTCGGCATCCGCTAACATTGTCCTCGATGAGAACCAAGTGTTGTTCGGCAGTGCGGCTGCAGGCCGTCTGGGCGCTTGTCCTGATAGGAACGTTCGGGCCGTGGAAGTTGGCGCGCGCGCAGGCGAACCATGGCGCCGAGCGACATGTGCACGGGATCGTGGAGTCGTCGTCGGGCGCGCCGGTCGGCAACGCCGATGTGACGGTGTCGTGGGAGACCACCGACACGCGGTTGGCGCGCGTGGCGCGAACGCGCAGCGACCGACGTGGCCGGTTCGACCTCAGGGATCTACCGGCGCAGCGCGTCGTACTGCAAGTGCGCGCACTCGGCTTCGCGCCCGCGCGCGAAGTGCTGGACCTCACCGACGCCGATCGACTGCTCACGGTTCATCTCGAGCCAGCGATCGCGCGCCTGCAGGAGGTCGCCGTGCGTGCCGATACCGCGCGCGACATGCTCGAGCGCGTGGCGGCGACCAGTACGCTGAATCGGAACGCCTTGGCCGAACAGCGGGGGCAGACTCTGGGCGAAACCATCAAGAATCTGCCCGGTGTTTCGGTGATTCAATTCGGCCCGAGTATCTCGAAGCCGGTGGTGCGCGGGCTCAATTCGCAGCGGGTGCTGGTGATGAACAACGGCCTCCGGCAGGAGGATCAGCAGTGGGGCACAGAGCACGCCCCCAACATCGACGGGTTCGAGGCGGACGTCGTGAGCGTCGTGCGTGGTGCCGCCACGGTGCTGTACGGCGCCGACGCGCTTGGGGGCGTAGTGCGCGTCGATCCGGCGCCGCTCCCCGACAGCGGCTCGATGCATGGCGAGCTGGCCATGCAGACCTTTTCCAACAGCCGCCAAGGCGCGCTGTCGCTCGCCACGAGCGGTGCCAATCTGTGGCTGCCAATGATTGGAAACACCGGGTATCGCCTGCGCCTGACAACGCGGGTGGCGGGGAACAGTCGGGCGCCCGATTACTACCTCAGCAACACCGGCTTTCGCGAACTCAATGGCAGCGTTGCCCTGGGCGTTCGGCGCCCGTGGGGACGTGCCGAACTGACCGCCACGCGGTTCGGCACTGAATTGGGCGTGCTGCGCCAGGCGCACGTCGGCAACGTGGAGGACTTGCAGCGCGTGATGGAGTCTGCGCCTCCCGACTCTGCGTTCGCTTACGGTATTGACCGTCCGAGCCAGCAGGTTGCCCACACGACGGTGCGCGCGCGTACCCTGCTCACGTTGCCGCGCGCCCAGGAGCTGGAGCTGATCTACGGATTCCAGTTCAATCATCGGCAGGAGTACGACAACCACGGCCCGCTGCGATTCCGGAACGAAGCGGCCTTTAATCTGAAGCTGTTCAGCAATTCCCTCGATGTGCGGTGGACGCATGCGCGCGTGCGCGGGTGGCGCGGCACCGTGGGCACCAGCATTGCGGCGCAGGGCAATCAGACGCTGGGCAAAGCCTTCCTGATCCCCGGCTACGATCTCTCGCAGGGAGCGCTGTATGCGCAGGAAGAGCTGGCGGTGGGCCGTCTCTCCGTCGTCACGGGCCTGCGGGGCGACGCCATCTCGCAGACGACAATTCGCTTCGCGGACGCCGGCATCCAAAGTCCGGCTGGCACGCGTCGCTGGCAGAATGTGGCTGGTTCTTTGGGGGCCGCGTACCTCTTGCGCGACGGATTGGATGTCTCGCTGCGCATGGCGCGCGCGTGGCGACCGCCGACCGTAAACGAACGCTACGCGCAAGGCGTGCATCACGGCACGGCGCAATATGAGCTCGGAGACGCCAGCTTGGGCCGCGAGCGATCGCATGGTGTCGAGAGCGCGGTCCGCGCCCGTGGGCAAGGGTGGCAATTCGAGGGTGCGGCTTACCAGAACGCCATCGACGACTTCATCTACCTGCGCCCCACGGCGCCCGTCCAGACCATTCGTGGTGCGTTCCCCGGGTATCGCTATGCGCAGACGTTGGCGCGTCTCCGCGGGGCGGAGTTCTCGGGGCAATGGTCGCCTGTCGGTGCCCTCGAACTCTCGGCCACCGGTACGCTGGTGCGCGGGACCGACCGGCTGGACGGTGGACCGCTCTTCGATATGCCCGCCGATCGAGCCCGGTTTTCTGCACGCTACCGCCAGCGCGGCACGCGCGCGGGCGCATGGTTTGTCGGCGCGGGAACCACGCTGGTACGGCGGCAGGATGGAGTGCCCGCAGGTGCTGTGTACTCGCTTCCAACTGCCGGCTACTCCCTGCTACAATTCGACTCCGGTACGCGCGGATTCATGCTGTTCGGTCGCGCGGCCGATTTCTCAGTGTCAGTGACGAACGCGCTCGACGTCAGGTATCGCGACTACCTGAGTCGGTATCGCCTGTTCGTCAATGATTCCGGGCGTGATGTGGTGCTGCGGCTCACGCTCCCGCTGTAAGTCCCGGTCGCGCGCTGCCGAGGGAGGCGCGCGACCTTCCCGTTCCCCTCGATTCTCTTTAGGAGTGCAGGCCATGATGAAGACGTTCGCGCGACCGCTGATTTTGGGAAGCGTCGCGGTACTTGGGCTGGCTGCGTGTGGTAAATCCACCAGTGAGCCTGGTGGAGAGTCCGAAATTATTTCACGGGTCACGCTGACCCTCACGCCGCCGAGCGGTGGCGCCGTCATCACCGCGTACATCGACGACCCTGACGGCAACGGCCCGCAGGCGCCAACCGCACAGGTCGGCGCCCTCGCCTTGACCCGGGGTGTAACCTACTCCGGCGCGGTGCGCTTCGAGAATCGGCTTGCCAGCCCCGTACAGGACATCACCACTGAGGTGCGCGCCGAAGCCAACGAGCATCGTGTGTTCTACACCGTCACCGGTACTGGTGTGACCGTGAACACCACGGATGTCGATAGTCAGAATCGTCCGCTGGGCCTGGCGTTCTCCAAGGTGTTGGCCGCGTCTGCGACGGCGGGTTCTTTGCGCGTTGTGCTGTGTCACTACGGCAGCACGTCGAAAGTCGCGACCGCGACATCCTGCATGGGTGACACGGATGTCAGTCAGCAGTTCGCATTTACGGTGAACTGAGCCCAACTGGCTGTGTGGCCGGGGTACTGGCCTAACGCGCCACTTGAGTTACTCGTCCCGCACCGGCGGTGCCGGCGGTGCGGGCGGTGCGGGCGGTGCGGGGGTGGGGCATGAGTTGGCTGCCAGGGCGAGGTTAGAGAGCGGTGCGCGGCCTACACCACGAACGTCCCGCGATCGACGCCGCGCCCGAGACGGAGCAGCGCGGCCAAGACGAGACGGGCTACTGGATTCCCACGGAACTACACCGATACAATGCGATGTCGCATGCGGTACGTCGATGCTGTTCTGCTCTCCAACGCCAAGTTTGGCGGCCGCAGGCATCTCGCGCGAATGGGTCCGAGACCACCCGGGAGACTGTCTTGAGGTCGTCGAAAGGCAACCCATCGCCGTTCGCACTGAGCCTCCCAAGCTTTTGTGGACACCTCAATAGCCCGGTTGGTAGCTTCAGGGTCGAGGTGAGCAATAAGCGCAGCACACAAGGTGACGGGAATGAGGCCACCTCACGCGCGCGTGCTACTGCAATGGCTTCCAACAAATTGCAGTCAGCGAGCGCAGCGAGCACTTGGCCGGCTTCTGAAACGCCGCTGCCTGCAGCAACGCAAGGCTAGGCGGCGGGCGTGAGCGTCCCCGCGGGATGGCGCCAGAGCGCGCGACCCGTGAGGCCGAACCCCACGGCGCAGAGCGCGAAGTGCGCGATCAGGAGGCCAGCGTCGGCTGCGAGCAGCAACGCCCCGCCCGTGGACGATCCCCACTTCTGGTAGCTCGTGACGCTCACCGGGGCCATCCCGCCAAACACCGTGGCCACGCCGATGTACCCGTGTGGCAGCCAGCAGAGCACCCACGCCGCAAGAAGCGTCCACCACGCGACTGGTCGCTGCGCGTCGCGCGCGAGTACGGCGAGCGCCGCGAACAGCAGGCCGAAGGCGATCCACGTGAAGCCGAACGAGACGGCCCATGCGGCGAGGTGCGTGCCGAACGGATACCTCACGTTGGCGATGTACGGCCCCGCCGTGGGGGACCAGAACCGGGCGACGAAGATCGCCCCCGCGAGGACGAGCGGCCAGCCTGCGTGGGCGAGCAGGCGCCACCCGAGCGGGCAGGCAGCATACGTCCGGCGAAGACGGAGAACGACCGCCGCGACGATCGCAAGCGCGCACACGAGCACTACTACGACCAGCCACATGGAAACCTCCGCGTATGGAACGAGATCGGGTGGAGCCGCCGAACGCCTCCGTTCAGCGGCAACGCGTGGTTCGGCAGCGGCGCGCGCGGGGCGCTGACTGCAGGGCGCGCAATTCGTCGACCGGAAATTGACGCGCGGAATGCACGACCGCGATGATCTCCAGCACGTCGGCGCGCACGCGGTAGACGATGCGATAGGGCGTCGCGATGACCTCGTCCTCAATAACACCTCTTGGGGCTGCCGAACTCACCATTCAGCTACGCCCGATTTACTCCCCGTCAGTACGCATAACCGAAGATGATCCCCATCTCGTCGGTGCTTTTCAGCCCCGTCGTGATGATCCGGTCCGTGACGTTGTTCCAGGTGATCACGGAGACCAGCGATTCGCCGGGTTGGAGCACGATCGGGGTCTCGTAGTTCGTAAATGCCGGATGCTCCCAGTCGGTGCTCGTATAGACCGTGGTTTCCGTGCCATTCGTGCGCCGCACCCGGATCTCGAATCGCTCGCCCATCGAGTGCATGTGCGAGGTGAGCGCGAGGACCGTGGTACGCACCGCGACGGGGAACGCTCGGGTGAGCGTCGTTCGCTGCTTCGGCGCCAGAATAATAAAGGTGTTGTTGAGGTTCAGCGTGCGCGCGACCGTCTGCACTTGCGACTTGTCGGTCGTGGAGAAGTTCGTGGCGGCCTCGCCCGGAAATTCCGCTGGCGAGCGATTGACGTAGTGCAGGTTGAAGTCGAGGGCCGCGTTGGGCGGCAACCGGAGCGCGACACCCGGCGGAAACCGGAAGTCGGCCTCGGACGACAGCGCGAGACCGAAAAAGATATGACAGCCCATGAACGCGGTCGTTGACGAGTTCAGCGAGCCGTCAGGGTTGCGAAGGTCACGGACGGCGTTGGGCGTGGGGCGCGTGTTGCACGGGGCCGTGGTCACCGATTCGTCGAACGAGTACAGCACGAGATGGTGGCTGCCGGGACGCATCTTCGACTGGATGCGCGTGACATATAGCTCGTTGGCGTTGCCGAGCCGCCGGTAGACGAAGATCTCGCGTTCGGTGGACGGGAAGATCGCGAAGCTGTCGACCTTGAGTTGCAAGCCGCCAGCCGCTGGTGCGGGGAGCGGGGTGAAGGTCGCGGCCTGCACGCGATTGTCGCGCATCACCAGGGTATCGACCACGTGCCCGGTGCGCGGTGCGCCGGCTTCGATCCAGCGTCGCACGTACTCCAGTTGCCCGGCCGTGATACCCTGCGTGGTGCCCGACGGCATCAGCAACCCGTAGTCGCGGGCGTGATGGCCCGGAATCCACGCCAGCTTGTGATACAGCAGGGAGCTGTCGCTCTTGAACGGACGGATCCGCGCCATGCCGTCAGCTCGCGCCACCTGCTGAAGCGACGGCACGCCGACCATTTGCTGGTATGACGAGTCTCGCGTAAGCACGAGTCCCGACTGCCGGGCCGACGCGCTGCCCGGGCTGTGGCATCCAGCACAGCCGGGATCGAGGATGTCGCGTTGGATGCGCGCAAACGTACCGTCGGCGATCGATGCAGTCGGCGTGGTACCGACGTTTCCGCTTCCATCGGCGCCGCCGCATGAGGCGAGCACAGAAAGCGACAGCACGGTGGCGACAAGTCTCTTCATGTGCGGAGAGGGGGAAGGAATGCAGTGCACGGCAGCCGCATCGACTGTCCGACAGAATGATGCGGGGGACGTTGGTGAGACGCCACCGCGCGGACAGCGTTAATCGCGCTGGCGGCCCGAAGCATCAGCCCCCAGTTGCAAATACCCTTGGAGTAGCGCGAACGCCGCGCCTTGGCCAGTGTTCGCTGAGGCCAAGGTTCACCGACACCGCCGCATCCCAAACGCTGCCCGTCATGTTCCGCTCGACCATCGCACTGACCTGCTGCGTCACGATTATCAACGCCTGCGCCGGCAGCGGTGGGGACGTCGCCTCGTCGCTCCCGCCCGGTCCGGGGGGCGGCCCAGTGACGCCACCGGCAACCACCACACCCGTCCTCACGCGGACGGTGCTGATGTCGGGGCTCAGCTCCCCTTGGGACATGGCGTTCGCGCCCGATGGCGCGATGTTCTTCACCGAGCGGTGCAACGGGCTCTCGGTACGACGTGCCAACGGACAGGTGACGCGCCTATTTGGTGTGGCGGGCTCCGGCACCGTTGCTGCGGACCTGTTCTGCTTGGGCCAGAGCGGAATGCATGGCGTGACGCTCGATCCGCAGTTCGCGACCAATCGCACGGTGTACGTGTTCATGGCGTCCACGCGCACCACCACACCGCGCGCCAACCGTGTGGTGCGGCTGGTGCTCGATGCCGGCTTGGCGACCGTGGCCGACCGGACCGACATCATCACCGATATCCCGTTCAAGAACGTCGGGAACGCAGTCGGGGGCGCAGGGGCGCACAGCGGGGGGCGTATCCGATTCGGGCCCGACGGATTTTTGTGGGTCACCACCGGCGACAACCACAGCGCAACGTTGCCGCAGGACCCGCGGGCGTTGGGGGGCAAAGTGCTGCGCGTGACGCGCGACGGCGCTGCGGCCCCCGGAAACAACGCGCCAACCGGCTTCGACCCGCGCATTTACAGCTACGGCCATCGCAACGTGCAGGGGATCACTTGGCGTCCCGGCACCAACGACGCCTACGTGTCGGAGCACGGCCCCAACCACAGCGACGAGGTGACGCGCCTCGTCGCCGGCGGCAATGCCGGTTGGGATCCGCAGAACCGTCCCGGACTGTCCTGCCCCGACGGCTACTGCGGCTATGCCGGGAACGCGACAACAATGCCGATGACCGACACCCCGCGCTTCCCCAACGCGATGCGTCCCGCATGGAACAACAATTCGGCGTCCCAAGGGATGGGCCCGGCCACCTTCCTGCGCGGCGCCAATTGGCAGGGGTGGGACGGGCGGCTCGCTGTGGGGATCCTGGCCGGACAGCGGGTTGTAATCCTCTCCCTCGACGGGCAGGGGAACGCGACCGACGCCGTCAACGCGTCGCTGCCGGGCGCGCGCTTCCGGTCGCTGGTGCTGGGGAACGAGGGTGATCTGTACGTGGCCACCGACAGCGGCGAGATCTGGCGGGTGACGCCGGGCGCGTAAATCCGGTACCGAGGGAACATGACGCCCAAAGCGGACACGCGACGAACTTGGCCGGCGTTCGGCTCGTGCTCAGTCGAACAGCGACGCGAGCGGGAGAGTGAAGCCAGGCAGTACGCCTTCGCCATCGAGCGCCTGGGGCACTCCCAGCAACGTGATTGAGCCGTCTGGCCGATAGACCTGTGCAGTTCGCCTGGCCGGATCAACGACCCACACCAGTGCGGCACCGGCACTGATCCAGTCGGCGACCTTGCCGAGCAGTGCACCTGTTCGATCGTTTGGCGACCGAACCTCGACGGCGAGATCTGGAGGAAACTCGGCGAAGCCGTACACCGGCGCGGCCGGGATCTGCTCCTCGCGCACGTAGGCAATGTCCGGTGCACGAACCGTGTCGGGGTCACGTTGGACCCAGAACCCCGTGTCGCCGACCACGACCCGCCCCACGCGCGGCGAGTTTGGGTGAAGAAACAGCCCAATGGCAAAACCGATCCGCTGAACGACGTCTCCGTGTACGAACCCGGGCGGTTCGTGCACGAGCAGCCTTCCGCGCACGAGTTCCACGTGTTTGCCGGGCTCATCGTAAACGTGGAGCTCGTGGGCGGTGATCAGCAGCGGGGCGTGGCCCATACAGGACTTCCCTCTCGCGTCGCGGGTCTTTGTCATGGCGGGTCGCGTCATGCCGAATGATGCGACCCAGCGTCAACGCGGTGTCATCCGGCTGCCGTCGAAGGATACCCTCAGCGGGCTTGCCACGGCTACTCGGCCGCTCCGCTGCGCCCGATCAGGGGCGCTTGCCGGCTGCCTCAGCGTTTGGGCGACGCAGCTCGACGAGAACGAGCGCGGTAACGTCCAGCTCTTCGGCAAAGTCCACAACGCCGTTCGCGCTGGCGAGGTCGATCACCAATGCGAGTCGTTCGCGCGTGCGAACCGTCTTGATGGCGTCGCGCATCTTCTCGATCAGCGGCGCCTGCAATTCGTCGAGCCGCTTGTCAGCGAGCAGGTTGAGCTGCGTCACCATGTCCTCGAGCGTCAACTCACGGGAGCGCATGATCAGCATCGCCGCTTCGCGTTGCTGCGGTCGCAGATCGCCCTCGGTGCGACCGAGTTCCTCGACCGCAGACTTCATCGAATCGGTGGCGGTATGCACCAGCGATCGCGCAGTCGCCATTTCGAGCGCGAACTGGGACTCGGCCTGAGAACGACCAGGCATGTCCTGCAGCAGTCTGCGCGAATCGACGATGCCGATCCGCATCGGTGCCGTACCACGTTGGGCAAACACCGACGCGCTACTGAGCAGCGTGAGCAGCGTGATCGCTGCCGTCGCTGCGACGCGACGGATGAGAGTAGGATGGTGCATATGTGAGGTCCACTTGGTGATGAGAAACTGGCACGGCGTGAAACAGGCCGGAACTACCGCTCGAATTCGAGGAATATGCCGTAGTTGCGATTTCCAGAAGAATGCAAGTCTAGTCGCCCTGCTTCCGCACGCCACCAAGTTGACGCGATCGACCTCGCCCTCCGCGGTCAGAACAGCCGCTGCGCGCCCAGCCGCACGAACGGCACGTTCCCCGGTGCCAGGTCGGCCACGCTGCGCCCATCGCGCGCATACTCGAGCCGGCGCAGCACCGTCGTGCCGGCATCCGCGGTGATTTGCCACTTTCCGCCACTTGGAGCCCACCGCACCTGCGGGCCCACGGTCGCGTTGGCAAGCCAAAGCGCGTCGCCGCCGGCCACACGCTGCGAATTGGAAAGACCGTAGTTCGCGCCGCTCAGCGATGCGTTGATTCCAAGGTCGAGCCCTTTGCGAGGCATCCACCACACATCGGCACGCGCGGGGAGCAGGACGTCCACGAGCACGCGCCGAGCGGGGCGCGACACTACATGCACCACGGGAATGGGCAGCAGCTTGCCGAAGCTCGACGCGTACGACAACCCGGCCCCGATGGTGGTACGCGGGGTAACGATCCGGTCCACGAATGCCGCGCCCTCTACGCGGAACGTCTCCCCGTAGAACCCCGGTCGCAGCACGCTCACGAACGTGTGTTTCGTGCCCACTGTGCGCAGGAGCAAGAGGTCAGCCGCAACCACATGGAGATCGGTGAATTCGTCGAGCGCGTCTTGGCCTTGCAGCCGGGCGCGCTCGCGTGGCAGCGTGGCACGCACGCCGCGCCACTGACCGCCAAGCACGAGAATCGTGTTGCCTTGGTCGCGCACGAGGCGATGACCAAGCGTCGCCTGAACGGACTGCTGCGCGAACTCATTGCGGGCGGTGGCACCAGTGGGGAGCGCCACAGTGGTGCCTCCCAGCGCCTCCACGCGCACCGTGAGCCGTTCGCGTTGCGCGTGAAGCGGGTTGGACCAGGCGCTGGCCACGACGGCAACGCCAGCGACGAGGGCTGTCACTCGTGAGAAACGAGAGGGAGAGAATCGTTGCATAGGGAGGATCGGGAGGGGGCGAGCTTGCGCGGGCGGACCTGCCGCATCAGACTGAGGCATAATCCTGTCTTCTTTCGTCGGCAAACTCAACCGCCGCTCTCATGCGCCGTCTACCGCGCCCTCTTCTGCGCCGTCTTCTACTGCTCGCTGGGCTGGTAACGCCCGCTTCGCTCGTCGCACAGTCAGCGTCGATCGCCCGCGTCGACACGCTGCTGGCCGCGATGCAGCTCGCCCCGGCTGTCACCCTCGTGGACCAAGCGCTCGCTGCTGTCCCTCGTGACTTTGACGTGCTGTGGCGGACCTCGCGGGTGCGGCTACTGCAGGGAGATGCCGCGCCGGAAAAGAGCAAGGCGCAAGACAAGCTCTATCGCGAAGCGCTGGCGCTCGCCGAGCGTGCGATCAAGGCAAATAGCACCGCGCCGGATGGCTACGTGCGGCGAGCCGCTGCCAACGGCAAGGTGGCGCTCTTCGCGGGCATTCTCGATGCTGCCGACTACGTCCTCCAGACCAAGGAGGACACCGAGAAAGTCATCACCATGCGTAACGTGCCGCCTCTCACGCTCGCCACGGCTACGTACATCCTCGGCCGCACCCACCTCAAACTCACCGAGACGCCGCGCCCCCTGCGCATGCCACTTGGCCTTGGCTTCGGCAATGCGGCTGATGCCCGCACGCATCTCAAGCGCGCCACCGACCTGCGCCCGGGCTTCGTGATGTTTCAGCTGGAGTACGCGCGCGCGCTGATCGCCAACGACCAGCCGACGGAGGCGCGCGTTCTCCTGCAGCAGCTGCCAGGTCTCGCCAATCAGGAAATCGGCGACGACACCCGCAAGCGCGAGGGCGCCGAGCTGCTGCGCACGTTGAAGCAGGACTAGCGCGTGGCGCACTGGTCCGAGTTTACGCTCTAGTTCATGTTCTGACCCACCGACGCACTCGACGTCACAGCGTCGACAGCGACCGCACCTGCCCGCGGCAGCACTCGGGCATCAGCTCGCGCAGGTGGCGCAGTGCATGAGCCGCCTTGCCAAGAAAGTCATCACTGGCCGGCACCTCGAAGTAGCGCGGATGTCCCGCCCACGCTTCCGCGATGAGCGAATCGATCGCGCGCGCTTCGTCGTGGGATTCGATGCGTAGCGGGTTGTCGTGGTTGTACGCAAAGGCGGTCGGCGTCCGCAGATGAATCACGCCGTGATAGCGCGCCAGTTCGGCATCAGGCGTTGTCCCGACGGCATCCCAGAGTGTGCCACCGCCCATCCAGTAGGCGGAGCCATCGGGCGTGCCGCGATCGCAGATCACCATGGCGGGGTTCTCCACCAGTGTCGTGGATTCCAGCTCAACCTGTACGTGATAGATGGCCCGCTGGCCGGCCCGGCGGATGTCGGGGCGGCCGTTGCGAGGGAAGTGGCCACCGAAGACGATGCCGGCGGCCTCGGGTAGGCGCCGTACGTGTTCGCAGAAGAAGAGTCGGGCCAGCTCGAGCACGGCCGACTTGCCGGCGCCAGGGCCACCGGTCAGGACCACGCGGCGTGCATCGTGCGTGGCGGTGCAGGTGCAAGTGTTCATGCACCGAAAGATAGACACGACAGCGCCGGGCGTTGGCATATCACTGGCATATCACTGGCATATCGCTGGCTTGCCGCTTCCACGCCCTCGCCACGTACGGGTTTCCCGCACGCAATCCGGCGACGCGGTCGCAATACTATCTGCACCTTCACCTCCATCCGCATGCCTCGCCGTGAATTCCTCGAACTCGCTAGCGTCGCTGGGGCGGTGTCGCTCACTCGTCCGTGGCACGGTGTGCTCAGCGCCGCCGCGACTGGTGTTCCCGATATCGGCTGCGCTCCGCGGCGTGGAGTCCGGACGATGGGCCAGTGGGGCCGACGATCCGCACGCGCACCGGGTGCCTGAATCGGCGGATGGCGGCCCGCGGCGATGCCGCAGAGGATGCGTTGGGATTGCCTACGGGCGAGCGGGAGATTCCGCTCCTCATTCTCAGGATCGACGTGTCAGTGCCGACGGGGTATTTGAATACCAGCCCGTGATGTACGAACAGATGGAAGGGTTTTTCGGCGACACGCCATTCGGCAATGGAGTGCGGTTGCCGAAGCTCGACGTCGCGACCACCACGTATCGATTGCGCGTGGTGAACGCGACGGCATCGCGGATCCTGCGGCTCGCGCTCTCGAACAAACAACCGATGACGCTGATCGGCAACGACGGCGGACTGCTCCCTGAGCCGGTGACGCTCACTCAGCTGGATCTTGGCACGGGAGAGCGCGCGGACCTGCTGGTGGATTTCGGCGCGCTGAAGGTGGGAACGCGCGTGGCGCTGCTTTCAGCGAAGTTCGCGTCGCCGGCGCGCATGGGTGGCATGGGGATGGGCGGCGCGCACTCGCGTGTTCAGGTTCGAGAGCACGATGATACGCCACGGCATCAACGGACGCGCGCATGACATGGGGCGTGGTTGGAAGGACACCGTGCTGGTGTTTCCAGGTGAGCGCGTGAGCGTGATTGCGACGTTCGACCGGCACCGGGGGCGCTACCTGATGCACTGTGACAACATGGTGCACGAGGACGGCGGGATGATGATGAATTACGAGATCGGGTAGGGCTGCGGCGGCCTCCCCAAAACCTTCTCGGCCGACGTCAGGTGAACAGCCGAGTGCGCGCCGCGTTGGAGAGTGCTACCACGCCGGGATGTCCCAGCTTGCGCTCGACGGTGATCGCGTAGAATCGCTCCCGCACATCGGGCAGGCGGCCAACAACGCGAACGCCATACTGTTTCTTGATCTGCGCCTCCACCACTGTCGGCGCCGCGAACAGCCCCATCCCCTCCTGACCGAACACCTGCAGCAGCGCCACGTCTTCCACTTCGCAGGTGATCTGCAGTCGCACGTCGTTCGCGATGCACCACGCATCGAGCGAGCGGCGGAGCGCGGTATTCTCCGTTTGCAGCACAAACGGCGCGCCATCGAGCGAGTGCGGAAAGCTGCGCCGATATCGACGGGCGAGGGCCTCGGCGCCGAAAATCGTCACCCCGCATTCGCCGAGCAGATGATTGAACGTGCGCACCGGCGATGACGGGGAGACGGGCGCATCAGCCAGCACCACATCGAGCGCGTGCGCCGCGAGGTCAGCAACCAGGCGCTCCGTCTTGTCGATGCGACAGATGAGACGGAACTTCGGCACGATCGCCAAGGCCGGCTGCAGCAGTCGCCACGTGGTCAGCTTGGGGAGCGAATCGGAAATGCCAACCACCAGACGCGTCGGGACGTCCCCGGTTCCGCGCGCCAGTGCATCCGTGAGTTCGCGGCCGGTGCGGAAGATCTCGTCGGCGTAGCGAAACACCAGCTGCCCGATCTCGGTCATGGCGAGTGAGCGGCCACGACGTTCGAACAGCTTCGAGCCAATCGATTGCTCGAGTGTCTTGATCTGCGTGCTGATCGTAGGCTGCGTGAGATGCAGCAGCGTCGTGGCGCGCGCGATGCTCCCTTCGCGCGCCACGACCCAAAAGTAGAGCAGGTGCTGAAAGTTGAGCGTGTTGAGCGATGCCGGAGTCATCGCGCCAACGTATGCGCTGCGTCAGCGCGGCGAAAGCGTAATTGGCGTGACCTTGCCGGTTTCCAGATCATAGATGCCACCGGCCATGATGAGACGACCGTCGGCAATGCGGCTCGCGATCACTGGGGAGGCCTCGCTGAGAATCTCGGCCTGGATCTCCACGTTCCGTCGGATTGCGACGGCCAAGTCGCCCTTCGATTCCTTAGCGGCGCGACGAATGTGCTGGTACAAGGTGGAGATCTGTCCCGGCACGGCATCGCCCTTGAGCGTCGCCGATACTGCGCCGCACTTGGAATGTCCGAGGACATACAGCACCTGGGCCCCAAGCACTTCAACACCGAACTCGAGACTGCCGATGATGGCCGGATCCGCGACGTTTCCAGCGATGCGTGTTACGAAGACGTCGCCGAACCCTTGATCGAACACGATCTCCACCGGCACACGCGAGTCCGCACAGCCGAGGAATGCGGCAAACGGCTTCTGTCCACTCGCGACTTCTTTGAGCCGCTCCATGTTCCGATTCGGTGCCGTGATATGTCCGCCCACAAAACGCGCGTTCCCTTCGTATAGCGCGGCGAGCGCCTCCTTTGGCGTAATCGGCGCGGGGCCCCGCTCGACGTGGCCGGTGCGGTGAGTCGCGGCGTGCAAGGCGTGCGGGAACGCCGCGCTCGCGACCACACCGGCACCGGACCATGCGAGGCCCTTCATCACATCACGACGGGACAGATTGCTCGGCGACTGACACATCAGCGTTTCTCCGGAGAACGGGTGGTGTATTTGTCGCCGCGGACCACGGCAACGTCACTCATGTAGGCGATGACTTCGTACTCGGCGAAGTAATGCGTGGCGAGATGCTGCACGATGCGCTCGGCGACGTCTGCCGCGACGATCGTTTCCACGCGGATGTTGACCCCGGGAATCTCCGCGGCATGAATGCCGCGCGATCCTTCGCCGCGTCCTTCAACCACGGTCCATCCCGTGGCACCCAACTGGCGCAGCTCCGACGTCAGCCGGCCCTCGAGCACGGGTTCGGCGATAACGGTCACGAGCTTGAGGGGATGCGTGTGCATGGTCTGGCGCTCCGTCATGCCATGGCCTGCGCCATGCGATAGTAGAGTGGAATACCGACAAGGATGTTGAACGGGAACGTGATCGCGAGGGAAGCGGTCAACGAAAAAGTAGGATTCGCTTCCGGAAGCGTGAGTCGAACCGCCGGAGGCGCCGCGATATAGCTCGCGCTCGCCGCCATGGTCCCCAGCACGGTCGCGCCACCGACAGAGAGTCCGGCCCAGTGGCCGAGCGTCACGCCGATTGCTCCGTGCACGATGGGCAGCAGAATTCCGAAGCCGAGAAGGAAGGGTCCGACTTTCGTCAGGTCGCCCAACCGTGAGCCGGCAACAATGCCCATCTCGAGGAGGAAGAGCATAAGGGCTCCCTTGAACCCGCTATCGAAGAACGGATTGACCGCCTTCCAGCCCGGCTCACCCATCAGGAATCCGACAATCAGACCGCCCACCAGCAGAATCATCGTGCGGCCGGTCAGCACTTCATGGAGCACATGCCAAACGGAGGAGCCCGAACCATCGCCTGAGGCGCCGAGCGTCCGTGCTCTCTGCACCGCACCGATGCCGAGTGCGATGTGAATGCCCGGGCTTTCGAGCAAGGTCAGCAATGTCGGCATGAACCCTTCGGCCGGTGCGCCCACACGCTGTACGAACTGCTGCGCTGCAATGAAAGTGACGGCGCTGACGGAACCGTAGTGCGCGGCGATGCCCGCGGAATCAGCGCTGCTGAAGCGTCCAAGCCAACGGAGTACACCGAACGCGATGAGCGGTGTCAGCACACCGAGGAAGAGCGTTGCCCCGGCAGGCTTGGCAATCGCGGCAAAGGTCGAGTGAGACAACTCCACGCCGCCCTTGAGACCGAGCGCAAACAACAGGTAAATGGACAGCGACGTGTAGAGATCCTTTGGCAGCGAGAACTCGCTCTTCATGAGGCGCGTGAGCACGCCCAGCGCGAAGGCGAGCGGTATCGGCGAGAGCAGGTTGGCCTGCAGCGTTTCGAACATGACCGGTTCCGGTGTGCGGTGAGCACCACGACGCGCCCTGTGCATGCGTCGATCGAACCGGAACCTGCGCGGGTGCGGTTGTATAGTCAAAGTGAATGTTTAAATAGATAGCATTCAATAAACGAATGGTAGATCTGTCACGACCGCCGCATCGAATGGATGTCTTTAAGGCGGATTCCAGACGCGCTTGAATCCGAAGCCCTCGAAATCCTTCGTGTTGACCGTGGCGAACTCCTCGTCCCCTTGTTGCAACAGCGTCAGCGCGATGCGCCAATTGTACGCCCGTCGCCGCGCAAACGACTTCTCCGCCAGGCGAGGCCAGAAGGCGTCGTGGAATTCGCGGCTGCTCTCGGGGAAGCCGATCACCTGCCAGCGCGGATGATGCCGAAACGATTGGGCTACGTCGGCGGTCACCGATGCGCTGAGCGGCCTCACCAACACGGCTGGATTGCGCAACAACACATAGAGTTCCTGCAGCACGAGTTCCGAGAGCACCACATCATCACGGCTCTGTAATTCGTTCAGGAATCGGGCCGACTTCGGATGCTCCGCATTCCCTGTTTCGACCGCCGGCAAAAGGATGTTCGTGTCCAATGACAGCATGGGCACGCTCAATCCGGGAGGGCGCGCATGCAACGCGCTGCCTCATCGTCGGCGAGGAGGTCGCGCAGCTTCACCACTTCGATCTTGAGCTCGCCGCCGTTGAACTCCGGGAGGCGCCACGCCGATTCGGATGGAGGCTCAGGAGTCACGCGATCGAGCAATAACTCCAGCCCCCGTCGCGTCATTTCCGCGAGCGACATTTCGCGGGCGACCCCATAGCGCTTGGCGTGGCGATAGAGGTCGTCGGGGAGTTGGATCTGGGTACGAACACATATATGGCTTTTACAGCTGCATCAGTTTGATGGCAATACAGGACTTCGCGCGCCGCTTCACTCATACCCATGAGTCAGTAATACTCAGGGCACGACTACGCGACTGCAGGTCCTGTTCGAAGACGCCGAGATCGCCGAGATTCGTCGCGTCGCCAAGCGTCACCGGATGACCGTGGCCGAATGGGTGCGCCAGGCGCTGCGTGAGGCGCGCCGCAATGAGTCGACGGTCGATCCGCGCCGGAAACTCGCCGGCCTCCGTGAGGCCGCGCGCGGCGAGTATCCAACCTCGGACATCCAGCAGATGCTCACTGAGATCGAGGGTGGCTATCGCGTACGCGGCGTGGAGTGACGCGCGCGTGATCTTCATCGACTCGAACATCCCGATGTACCTCATCGGGGCGCCCCATCCCAACAAGGACACGACGCGACGGCTGCTCGAGCAGTACATCACTCGCGGCCAGATCGTACTCGGCGTCACACCGATCGATCGTTGGGAATGGCGCGAACTGAAAGCCTTTGGGATGGCGATCAATCCCGCGCCCCTCAATTGGTCGAGAG
>Ga0105044_10000523_pt1 | contig 47178 bp, 37 predicted proteins | sample MAT01_FD_78092 | JGI IMG/M metagenome (GOLD analysis project Ga0105044, IMG submission 78092) | Freshwater microbial communities from Lake Fryxell liftoff mats and glacier meltwater in Antarctica - MAT-01 | ecosystem: Environmental > Aquatic > Freshwater > Ice > Liftoff microbial mat | place...
GGCCGCTGAATTGACCCCCATGATTTCAAGGGCGTCAATTTGCTCCGTTACCCGCATGGTCCCAATTTCGGAAGCGATATTCGAGCCCACCTTTCCTGCGAGAATCAATGAAAGAATGGTCGGAGAAAATTCGAGTATGATGGATTGACGGGCTGTAAAGCCTACCGTATAAGCCGGAATGAGTGGGCTGTCGATGTTTGAAGCGGTTTGCAGGGTGATGACCATCCCGATAAACAAAGACATCAATACCACGAGCCCCAAAGAACTGATCCCGATTTTGTCAACTTCTTTAATAAACAAATGCCAGTATATTTTCAAATTTTCCGGCCGCGAGAATACCCGGCCAATCAGAATAATATACCTGCCTACATGAAAAATTGTATTCAAATTTTTACTTTGGTATAAAAGTAGGACACTCAGACGGTCTTTGTGCGTTGTGCATATTTAATTTTTCACAGTTAACAGTTATACGCAAATGTTTAATTTTGGTGCGTATGATAAGCGGAATTAAAAATTTTTCGACGCTCAGCCTCCTACTGCTTGTATTGAGCATTATGGCCTGTTCGCCCAACCCAAAAAAGAAATGTGATACCTGTCCGAAATGGAAGAGTGAAAATGTCCAAACACTTGAAACAAGGATTCATTTGGCATGACCCAGTCACAGGCAAAAGATAAATGGACGGAGGTATTGAGGCATCATTTGCCTCCGCGTTGTGCGCCTTTGATTGCGCATTGGATTGTCGCCCTCAATGTGCAATTCAAAATCAGTAAACCCCGGGAATCGAAATTGGGTGACTTCAGACCGGGATATCAGGGCAAGCGCAATCAGATCACCATCAATGCGGACCTCAATCCATACGCCTTTCTCACCACCACCGTGCATGAGTTTGCGCATCTGGGTTGTCACCTCAAGCACGGCAATTCCGTTGCTCCGCATGGCATTGAGTGGAAATCGATTTATGCAGATATGTTGAAGCCCTTTGCAGAAAACGACGTGTATCCACCTGATATCAAGGCAGCCGTATTCAAATATTTGAAAAATCCCAAAGCTTCCAGTTGCAGTTGTCCCAATCTTTCGCGGGCAATGGCGCTCTACGACACCGATCCAGGTGTACTCCTTACAGATTTGGGTCTGGAATTGCCTTTCGAGTTTCGAAGTGTGGGGTACATCGCCGAAGAAAAACGACGCACCAGATATCTCTGCATCCGCATTGATGATGGAAAAAAATATCTGATTTCCGGAAGGGCGAAAGTTCAACCGCTCTAAAACATACTTAACCTTGCCCGGATAGGCTTTTTGTTAACTTTACCCCGCGCAAACCAATCTTATGGACGTAGAATCATCAAATTCAGTAGTCGAAAGAAAGGTGAGCTTGCTCGCCTCAGAACTGAAAGGTTCTGAAATCATCAAACTCGCCGGCGACATCCGGGAGCTGATGGCCACCGGCGCTCAGATTTACAATTATACCATCGGTGATTTTGATCCGCAGATATTTCCGATTCCCGAATATCTCGAATCGGCCATTCAGAAAGCTTATCGCGAAAAACAGACGAACTACCCGCCTTCGAATGGGATAGAATTTTTGCGCATGACCCTTGCTGATTTCATTGCCAAAAATCAGGGCCTCACCTACAGCAAAGATGAGTTTCTGGTAGCCGGCGGAGGTCGTCCGCTGATTTATGCAGCATATCAGGCCCTGCTCGATCCGGACGAAGATGCCATTTACCCGCTTCCGAGCTGGAACAACAACCATTACACCATGCTAACCGGTGGCCGACAGATGCCTGTAGAAACTTCTGCATTGCAAAATTTCATGCCCACTGCTGCTGATTTGGAGCCGCATTTGGAAAACGCCGGAATTATCGCACTTTGTTCGCCTCTGAATCCGACAGGGACGGTTTTGAAAGCTGAAGAACTTCATAAAATATGTGATTTGGTGGTGGCGGAAAACAATCGGCGGCGTGGTGTCCGCAAGCCCTTGTATCTCATTTATGATCAGATATACTGGCAGTTGTGCTTCGGCCATACGGAGCATGTCAATCCGGTGAGCCTCAATCCCGACATGCGTCCTTACACCATTTTCATCGATGGCATCAGCAAGGCATACGCCGCTACCGGAGTTCGGGTAGGGTGGGCTTTCGGCCCGCGCGAGGTGATCGACAAAATGAAGTCGATACTGGGTCATGTTGGCGCCTGGGCTCCGAAGCCCGAACAAGTGGCCGTGGCAGAATTTATGGCCAATTCCCCCGCCATGGAAAATTATATGTCAACATTTAAATCAGAAATTCACAAGCGACTTACTGCGTTTTACAATGGATTTCAGAAACTCGCCAAAGAGGGATTGCCTGTGGAAGCCATTTCGCCGGAAGCCGCCATCTACCTGGCGGTAAAAGTAGACCTCAGAGGCAAAAGAACATCCGATGGAACGACCATTGCCGATGTTCCCGCCACCACCAGGTATATGCTCAAAGAAGCCGGACTGGCCATGGTGCCATTCAGTGCATTTGGCGCAAGCAGCGATAACCCTTGGTATCGACTGAGCGTAGGTACGGTTCATACACAGGATATTCCTGTTGTTATCGAAAAATTACGGGTAGCTATAAACCAACTCAATTAACCAGATTCATGTCCCAACAAAGCAATTATTGCATTATCATGGCCGGCGGCATCGGCAGCCGGTTTTGGCCAATGAGCAGAACTTCTTATCCCAAACAATTTCACGATATTCTCGGCACGGGCAGCACCCTTCTCCAGCAGACTTTTGATCGTTTTCTTCCCCTTTGTCCAAAGGAAAACATCTACATCGTCACGAATAGCCAGTATAAAAATCTGGTCATGGAGCAGCTGCCGGGTATAGGTGAAGACCAGATTTTGCTGGAGCCAAGCCGTCGCAATACCGCGCCATGCATCGCCTACGCCAATCACAGGATCAAATTGCGCGATCCGGATGCCGTCATCATCGTTGCGCCTGCAGACCACTTGGTGCTCAAAGAATCGGCTTTTACTGCCACCGTTCAAACTGCCATCTCACAGGCGCAAAAAACCCAAAACCTGATTACCCTGGGAATAAAACCATCGCGTCCGGACACGGGTTATGGCTATATTCAGTTTACTGATACCAAGGATGCCGTTTCCGAAAATGTGCGCAAGGTGAAAACGTTTACGGAAAAACCGAATATCGAGCTCGCCCGGGAATTTCTCAAAAGCGGTGACTTTTACTGGAATTCAGGCATATTTATCTGGACCCTCGAGAGCATAAGCAGCGCGTTCAAGGCGCACCTTCCGGAAATAGAAGAGCTGTTTGAAAATGTTACCCCACAACTCAACACGCCCGAAGAAGAAGTGAGCATTGCCAATGTTTATTCTGTTTGTGAGAGTATTTCGATCGATTACGGCGTAATGGAAAAGGCAAACAACGTCAATGTGGTGCTCAGTGATTTTGGTTGGAGCGATTTGGGTACCTGGGGTTCGCTTTTTACCCACATCAAAAAAGACCGCGAAAACAACGCCGTGGTTGGCAAGAACGTGGTGATCGATCAGAGTTCTGACAATATGGTCAATGTGCCTTCAGAAAAGCTAGTGGTCATTCAAGGTTTAAGTGATTTCATCGTGGTAGATACCGATGATGTTCTCCTGATTTGTCCCAAAGAAGACGAACAAAAAATCAAACAGATCGTCAATGACCTGAAGGTGGGGAAAAATGCAAGGTTTGTTTAAGGTCTCATTTTCATAGAAATAGGGCTATTTTCGGTCGAAATATGCTGATAGAAAAGTTTGGCTAAAGCCATCGGAAAAAATCTATAAAGCTGTTGGGCTAAAGCCCAAACCTGACAACATTTCATTGGCGGGGGCTAAAGCCGCCCGGCAATTGTAAACATAGCAATTGTAAGCATAGACCATGTATATTTTTAATACCCAAAAATTCACTCCGGGGTTATTTTGATCATTGCAAATGTGGAGCAATGGGTTTTCCAATTTATATGGATGTAAAAACAGATTGTAAATCCAGTTGCCGGGCGGCTTTAGCCCACGGAAAATGGGAGTGGATGCATTAGGGCTTTAGCCCAACAAATTTAATCGATCTGTCATTAGCTTTAGCCTAAGACCATTTCAGGATGATTCGTATTCTCAATTCCAACGACAGCATTTACCCGAGTTCCCCAGCATTTACCTCCCATGCGGGCTCCGGAGGTCGTTGGTGAGATCGCTGCGCTAACTTGCAATTCTGGGTTGACATCGCTTCGCAAAGTAGCATTGCTGCGGTAGAATTTTATAATTCACTTTTTCTCTGTTAGACCTCCTGGGATTGACCTACTTCTGATCTTCCGCAGCATTGCAAATGCTGCGGAGCCCGGAACCAATTCTAAATTCGCCAACCGACTTTGGCCTTTGGAAAATGGTAATCATAAATTTGGCAGAAGCCATCCAGCGAACGCTACACCGACTGATTCACCGTATTCCCGTGACACTGCTTGTACTTCTTCCCGCTGCCGCAGGGGCAAAGGTCATTTCGCCCGATTTTCTTTTCCACGCGTACCGGCTCCACCTTGGGAGGCGGCATGCGCTGTGGCATTCTTTGAGGGCCAGGCGCAGATGAGGTGTTCGTCTGGCTTGATTCAGCACCCGGTCGACTCATCTGTAGTTTGTTCATGCCATCATCCGTGCGGCTGGTATTTGCGGCTGTCGTTTTCACCTGATCGGGACGCGCTGGCAGAGCCGCTTTGCTGAGAAATGAAACCACTTCAAAGCTCATGCGCTCGATCATTTTTTTGAAAAGCTCAAAGGACTCAAACTTATAAATCAAGAGCGGATCTTTTTGCTCAAACCGCGCATTCTGCACAGATTGCCGCAAATCGTCCATTTCACGCAGGTGTTCTTTCCACTCATTGTCGATGATGGCGAGGGTCGAACTTTTTTCTATTCCAAATCCGAGTTCCTTACCGTCCGTTTTCAGCGTTTTTTCAATGTTTACGACAATCTGAAGCGATTTTTTACCGTCCGTAAATGGCACTGCGATGTTTTCAAATTGGGGCTGGGTGGTGTGGACATTTTGAATGATTGGCAAAGCTGTTTTTCCAACTGTCACCATCCGGTCAGCGTAGCGTTTGCGCGCTGTTTTGTATACCAATTCCTTGAGGGAATCCCGTTTCAGAGCCAGAAATTCTTCCTCCTTTACCGGCGATTCAATGCCGAGAAACTGAATCAAATCGAGTTTGAAACCGTCAAAGTCTTTGGCGTCCTGGTGGTTGTCCACAATGCTGGTCGCCACATCCTGAAACATGGTTTGTATGTCAAGTTGCAGGCGTTCGCCAAAAAGGGCGTGCTTGCGCCGTTTGTAAATGACTTCGCGCTGGGAGTTCATCACGTCATCGTATTCAAGCAAGCGCTTACGAATACCAAAATTGTTTTCCTCCACCTTGCGCTGGGCGCGTTCGATGGATTTTGTGATCATCGAATGCTGGATTACTTCACCTTCCTTGAGTCCCAGCCGGTCCATCATTTTAGAAATCCGGTCGGAGCCAAAAAGACGCATCAGGTTGTCTTCGAGCGAAATGTAAAATTGTGATGATCCGGGATCACCTTGTCGACCTGCACGACCGCGCAACTGACGGTCTACGCGTCGCGAGTCGTGTTTTTCTGTACCGACAATGGCAAGTCCACCGGCTTCTTTTACCCCTGCGCCAAGTTTGATGTCCGTTCCCCGACCAGCCATGTTGGTGGCGATGGTTACGGATCCGGATTTACCCGCGTTGGCAACGATATCGGCTTCCTGCGCGTGCAGTTTGGCGTTCAGTACGCTGTGGTTGATGTTTCGGAGTTTCAACATCCGGCTCAGAAGCTCTGATATTTCCACGGAAGTGGTACCTACCAAAACAGGTCGGCCAGCTTTGCTGAGCTCAACGATCTCATCGATGGCCGCATTGTATTTTTCGCGCTTGGTTTTGTAAACTTTGTCTTCATGATCCTTCCGGGAAACGGACCTGTTGGTCGGAATCATCATGACATCCAGTTTGTAGATGTCCCACAATTCCGAAGCTTCCGTTTCTGCGGTACCGGTCATACCAGCCAGTTTGTGATACATCCGGAAATAATTCTGCAGGGTCACTGTGGCGTAAGTCTGCGTGGCGTCTTCCACTTTCACGCGTTCTTTTGACTCAATGGCCTGGTGGAGCCCATCGCTGTAGCGCCGGCCTTCCATGATACGGCCCGTCTGCTCATCAACGATTTTCACCTTGTTTTCAATCACGACATAGTCTACGTCTTTTTCGAAAAGACAATAGGCTTTCAGCAATTGGTTGATGGTGTGGATGCGCTCCGCTTTTACGCTGTATGCCCGCAGGAGCTCATCTTTTTCCTTGATCTTTTCCTCGTCATCTTTTTCTCCTTTTTCAATGTCGGCTATGGCCGTGCCCATGTCGGGCAATACAAAGAAATTGGCATCTTCGATATTTTGAGACATCAGCTCAATACCACGCTCAGTGAGCTCAATAGAGTTATTTTTTTCCTCGATGGTGAAGTACAAGACTTCATCTGCTTTGTGCATTTCCTTTTCCTGGTCCTGCAGGTAGTAGGCTTCGGTTTTGAGCATTTGCTGCTTGATACCGCCTTCGCTCATGAATTTGATGAGGGCCTTGTTTTTGGGCAGACCGCGGAAAGCCCGAAACAGCGCCAATCCCCCATCTGTGAGGTCTTCTTTTGAGGCCTTTTCATCGTCGCCGGTGGGCAGTTTCTTTTTAGCTTCCGCCAAAAGTTGTGTCACCAACTGGCGCTGTGCGTCGTAGAGCTGTTCGACCTTTGATTTCAGGGTGTCAAAAAGTTGCTGATCGCCGCGCGGTGTGGGCCCGGAAATAATCAGTGGGGTTCGTGCGTCGTCAATCAATACCGAATCGACCTCATCGACGATGGCGTAGTGGTGTTTGCGCTGCACCAACCTGTCGGGGTTGGTGGCCATGTTGTCACGCAAATAATCGAAACCAAATTCGTTGTTGGTTCCGAAAGTGATATCGGCTTTGTATGCCTTGCGTCGCTCGTCGCTGTTGGGTTGGTGGCGATCGATACAGTCCACGTTCATCCCGTGAAATTCGTAGAGCGGCCCCATCCATTCGGAGTCACGTCGGGCGAGGTAATCATTTACGGTAACGAGGTGAACACCTTTTTCCGCAAGGGCATTGAGGTAAACAGGAAGAGTCGCCACGAGGGTTTTACCTTCCCCCGTCTGCATCTCAGCCACTTTGCCCTGATGCAGGCCGATACCACCGATGAGCTGAACGTCGTAGTGCAGCATATCCCAGGTGATTTCATTGCCCGCGGCCAGCCACTTGTTGTGCCAGATCGCTTTGTCGCCAGTGATGTCCACGCCTTTGCGCCGCGCAGCGATATTGCGGTCGTGGTCGGTGGCTGTCACTTCAAGTTGTTCGTTTTCTTTAAATCTACGCGCCGTTTCTTTTACAACTGCAAAGGCTTCGGGCAGAATCTCAAGGAGTTCTTTTTCAAGCTGTTCGTCAATGCTCTTGGTGATGGTATCAATTTCTTTAAAGATGTCTTCCTTTTCTTCGATATCCATTTCCGGATTGTCGTCCACCTTTTGTTGCAGGTCGGCAATCTCTTTTTCTTTTGCCGATGTTGCTTCTTTTATTCTGGCTTTAAGGGAAGTTGTTTTTCCGCGCAGGTCATCATTGGAGAGGGTCTGGAGTTTATCGTATTCCGAGAGAATTTTGTCAACGAGTGGACGAATTTCTTTTATATCGCGTTCGGATTTATCGCCGAATAGTTTCTTTAAGGTCTTGGTGAATGATGCCAACATAGATTCTAAGGTGTTATGACTTCTTTTCGCAAAGAAGCGTAAAGTTATCCATTTTTTTACCGAAAGGGGTCTTGCAAAAAGAGCTTGCAGCAATCAGAAATGGTACCAGAAGGGATGGATTGCCAAAATGGCTGGAAAAAAAAACCGCCACGTGGATCGTGGCGGCCTGATTGTCTAATATTCGTCTTCGTTGAAGAAAAAATCTTCTTTCGTCGGGTAGTCCGGCCAGATATCTTCAATCGTTTCGTACAATTCACCGACTTCTTCAATTTCCTGTAGATTCTCCACAACTTCCAGTGGAGCTCCGGCTCTCATCGCAAAATCAATTAATTCATCTTTCGTAGCCGGCCACGGCGCATCTTCAAGGTAGGATGCCAATTCTAATGTCCAGTACATAGTATTTTTTTTTAAGTCGATTTTTTTTGATACGCAAAAGTATATTTTTTGCCATCACATGCAAGATATATCAATGTATTTTAAATCATTGAAATACAGATAATTATACTTTTTTGGGAAGCCATGGAATTTCTTCGGCTCCCAAATCCTGACTTAATTTTCTGCTCAGCACGAAGAGATAATCTGATAAGCGGTTTAAGAAAACAGGTATTGGATTCTGCACATCGCTTTCATCTTTGAGATGAAGCACGATGCGTTCTGCTCTTCTGCATACGCAACGGGCTACGTGCGTAGCCGCTACCGCCGGATGTCCGCCAGGCAGTACGAAATTCCGCATCGGGGGTAGTTTTTCCTCCATCGCGTCAATGGCTTTTTCCAGAAAGGACACATCTCCCTCCGTCAAGTTTGGGATCGCTATCTTGGTATTACCCGGTTCGATAGCCAACTGGGAACCCATGGTGAAGAGCATGTTTTGCACGGCAATGAGTTCGTCTTTTGCCAGCTGTTCGATCTCGTATGAGCGCACCACACCCAAATGAGAGTTGAGTTCGTCTACGGTGCCATAGGCTTCAATCCGAAGATTGTATTTGGCCACGCGCGCGCCACCGAGTAAGGATGTTTTGCCCTGATCGCCTGTTTTGGTATAGATTTTCATAAAAGTCGGTATTGGAATTGTAACGGCTGGAAGGGAGTTTGGTTCATCACAGAGAAGCTGCGGTATGCACTTCCGATGGATTGTCGGATTCGATCAGCCCATCGCGCAGGCGCACGATGCGTCGCGCGTTGAGGGCGATGTCTTCTTCGTGGGTGACCAATATGATGGTGTTGCCCGAATTGTGAATGTCGTGCAGCAAGGCCATGATTTCGTAGGATGTTTTTGTGTCGAGGTTTCCGGTGGGCTCATCGGCCAGAATGATGGAAGGATAGTTGACCAGTGCCCGGGCTACAGCCACCCGTTGGCGTTGACCTCCAGATAGCTCGTTTGACTTGTGATTCATGCGGTCTTTAAGGCCTACCATTTCGAGCACTTCCGACGCGCGTTTGATGCGATCTGCTTTTTTCACACCTTTATAAATGAGCGGAAGGGCCACATTTTCCAGCGAGGTGTAACGGGGCAACAAGTTGAAGGTTTGAAATACAAAGCCGATTTCCCGGTTGCGCACTTCTGCCAATTCGTCATCTTCCATGCGGCTCACATCCTGGCCATTGAGATAATAGCTGCCTTTGGAGGGAGAGTCGAGACACCCGAGTATATTCATCAACGTTGATTTCCCACTTCCGGAAGGACCCATCAGTGCGACAAATTCATTTTTCTGAATATCGAGATCAATGGAGCGCAAGGCCTGTACTTCCTGTGTGCCGATCTGATAAATTTTGGCGAGCTCCCTCACCTGTATCATTGATGTATTCATGGAAATTTGATGATAAAGTGTTCTCGGCTCAGTTCCTTCCGGAAAAAGACCAGGCCAAGGTAAAATAAGTCTACGGTGACATACACAGATGGATGCGACTTGATGGTGCTCCAGGCATCTTCCATGCCTGCCGACCAGTGAATATCGCCAATGGCGATGACACTGTGATTTTCAAGGTATGGCAAAATTGAATAAAAGTAATCCAACGTGGGTTTTTTTCGGTGATTGCCATCAATATAAGCCAGATCAACGTGAGTAAGTTTCTCCATGGCCGGTAGCAGCAATGTTTCAAATGATCCGGTGAGAATTTCTGCGGGAAGTTTCAGGCTTTTCAGATGTTGCTTTGCCAGATCAGCAAGTCCCGGGTCTCCCTCCAGAGAGATGAGTTGCCTGCAAGATTTCGCGGAAGCGAGATATGCCGTGGTAAGTCCCAGGTTGGTGCCGAGTTCAAGAATACGCCCAAGATTGTAATGATCGACCAGCCGATGCAACAGTCTGGCGACAGATGGTGGACTGGCACTCATGCGGGCGATTGCCCTGATTTTTCTTTTTCCGGTGTATTTTTTCTTCGATCCCGCGCCCAGGTCTTGGATATCCAGGGACGCTTCCTCTTTCAGGAGGAGGTTTCGCAGGGATTCAATTTCTGAAAGTTGCGCTGGGTTTTCAGGTCTTAAAACCTTTTCAGTCAAGTCGTAAATAAACGGTGAATGAATGCCATGGCGCGTTTTAGCGTGCCGTCGGAAAGATAAATATGCAAGACCCATTCTCATCAGACGCGAATGTAAAAGGAATTATCCGAAGGGGAGTTGCTTTTTTGGGCGGTGGCAAACTGAGCGGAAGGATGGTCGATTACGTCAATTAAAAGGAAAACCTCCGGACGAAATCGTCCGGAGGTTTTTCAAAGTGCCGAAGAAGGGACTCGAACCCCCACACCCGAAGGGCACATGTCCCTGAAACATGCGTGTCTACCAATTTCACCACTCCGGCAAGTGGAAGGCAAATGTAAGTACATTTTTGAAAAGTAAAACGTGTGCGTTTGTGGATTTTTTGGTTTCCCAAAATGCGTTGTTGGACAAGTTTTTTACGTCTGAAAGAACCAAGGCTTTCGTTGAAAATCAAAATTTAACAATGTGTTTTATCCTTATGCAATTCTTTTTTTATCAAATTGTTAACCCACAAGAAGAGCGTGGTTTTTTTATCGCAGCTGCGTAATTGAGTAAACAATACACCAAAACGAATATTATCCAGTACCTTCGATTCAATTACCCCCTTAAACTACATGTCTATGATCAGGTTGATTTTACCAATCATTTCCTGCCTGCTCGGCATCTCGGCAATGGCTCAAACCACCATTACCGGTTCAGTTCGCGATGCGAAACGCAATGAAACGCTCCCCGGCGTGACAGTTTACAGCAACAGTACAATGACAGGTACGGTGACCGATATAAACGGAGTTTATTCACTTAACGTAACGGCTGCCGATGACTCCCTGATCTTTTCGTACATCGGTTATAAAACCCAGCGCGTACTTATTGGCGGAAGAACGAATATTGATATCGGCTTGCCCGAAGACGTGGAAAACCTCCAGGAATTTGTGGTGGTGGGTTACGGTACACAACGTAAGAGCGACCTCACAGGAGCAATTACGACAGTCGGAGCCGAAGAAATTACCAAAGTGCCTGCAGCAAATGCCATGCAGGCCATGCAGGGAAAAGTAGCCGGACTTCAGGTGTCAGCTGCTTCGGGGGCGCCGGGTTCCAATCCCGTTGTAAGACTGCGTGGTGTTGGAACATTTAATGATGCTTCTGTACTTTACGTTGTGGACGGAGTTTTTACTAATGAAATAAATTTCCTTTCGCCAAATGACATCGAAAGTATGACTGTCCTAAAGGACGCATCAGCTACTGCGCTTTATGGTTCACGAGGTGCCAATGGCGTTATAGTCGTTACCACCAAAAAAGGTAAAATGACTGCCGATGGAAAGCCCCGTTTTCAATTTGATGCGGAATACAGCATTCAGCGGCTTCCAAAAAAGATTGATTTGTTGGATGGGCCAGAGTTTGCCACCACTTTAAACAGGATCACGCCAGGCACCTATAACAATGTAAATGCCGTGCCCGATATTGACTGGCAGGATCTCGTATTTCGCGACAATGCGCCGATGCAACAATATAATTTTTCCATGTCAGGCGCATCCGAATCCAATCAGTATTACTTCGGATTGGGTTATTTCAAGCAGGAAGGTATCGTTCCCAAGTCTGATTTTGAACGGGTAACCATTCGTTTAAACAATCAATTTAACTTGACTGATAATATCCGTGCCGGTGTAAACCTGACCGCCACTCCATCCAAACAACAAAATGCTCCGGGAGTAATAAGTAATCTTTACCGTGCATGGCCAACAGACGTTCCATTTAATCCGGACGGATCATTTGCTGAAGTTCGCGGAGGTGGTAATCCTCTGGCCACAATAGAATTTACCAATAGCGAAACCAATCGCATCAACAGTTTGGGAAATGGATACCTGGAAATTGATTTTCTAAAGGGATTTACGGCCCGAACCAGCATGGGTTATGAATTGGGTTTTGAAGAGAGCACTTCATTTACTCCGGTATATACTGTGAGTCCGAGTCAGCAAAACAATTTAAGCACGCTTAATAAGAACAGGTTTCAATATGCCAACTGGATCTGGGAGAATACACTCGGATATCAAAAAGAGATTAGAAAGCACCGATTTGATGTACTAACCGGTTATACTGCACAACAAAATACTTCTGAAGGTTTAAGTGCCAACATTCGTGACCTTATAGATGAAAATCCGGATGTGTGGTACATAAACACTGGCGATCTTGATTTCCTCACAGTTGGCAACGGTGCCGAAACAACTAGTATCGAGTCCTTTTTGTTCCGCTTGAATTATACCTTTGATGATCGCTTCCTCTTCACAGGAAATTTCAGACGCGATGGCTCTTCAAAATTTGGCGAAAATAACAGATATGGAAATTTTGGCTCAGTGGCACTCGGATGGAACATTATTAATGAAGATTTTATGGCCGGGATGCGGGATAAAATTCAGAATCTAAAAATACGTGGAAGTTATGGAGCTGTAGGAAATGAGAAAATACGCTGGGACCGTCAATATACGCTCGTTCAAAATGAACAGAATGCGGTTTTTGGACCAGATGGCTCTCTTGTCCCAGGTGCATCATATGGCGTTTTGGGCAATCCTGATTTAAGGTGGGAAGCCACGGAGCAACTCAATATTGGATTTGAAATTGGTGTGCTCGAAAATCGCCTTACTGCTGAAGTCGACTATTACAGCAGGACTACCAATGACATTCTGATCGATCTGCAAAGTCCCGGGCATATGGGAAATGGAGCAAATCAATTTACCACTTTCAATGCCGCACAAGTGCGTAATAGAGGTTTGGACTTTGCCATCACATGGAGGGATCAGTTAGAAAACGGTATTGCCTATGAATTTGGTGTGTTGGGATCTACAATTGAAAATGAAGTTTTGGCAATGGGAACGCTGGCTGGGCCCGGTTCAACATTAATCGGTGGCGCCCTCGGTAATGGCCAATTTGTAACCCAAACCCAAATAGGCACACCAATAGGTGCTTACTATGGGTACCAAGTAGCGGGAGTTTTTCAAAGTGAGGCTGAACTTTCAGATTTGCCAAGTCTTGCCAATCAACAGGTTGGGGATCTCCGTTTTGAAGACATCAATGGGGATGGGATTATTGATGAACAGGACCGAACAATGATTGGGTCGTATATTCCCGATTTTATATACGGTTTTAATCTCAACGTAGCATATAAAGGTTTTTCAGTCGGATTGGATTTTTACGGACAGCTGGGTGGCGAAATATACAATGGCAAAGATGCCGTAAGACCCGAGCAGGCCAATTACGAAGCAAGTGTAATTGATGCCTGGAATGGCTCAGGAACATCTGATACAGAGCCGCGTCCTACCGCGGGTGGACTAAATTACCTTCCATCTGATTATTTTATCCAGGATGCATCATTTTTTCGTTTGCGCACAGCCACACTCGCATATCAATTACCTGATCGAATTGCTGAACAGATTAAAATGCGCAGGGCTTCTGTATACATCAGAGGTACCAATCTCTTTACCTTATCTGAATATACAGGCTATACTCCTGAAATAGCAAGTAACAATGTTCTTTCATCAGGTATAGATATGGGAGTTTACCCTATCACAGCCATCTATTCACTTGGAATTAATCTTTCATTCTGATCTTATTAAAATGAAAAAAGCAAAATTCAATAAAACAATCAGGCCATTGGTTTATTCTTTGATGGTTGGGGGTATTTTCATCGTCGCAAATTCCTGCTCTAAAGATTTTTTGGACAATCCACCACAGGGTTCGCTTACAGATGCAAATTTCCCCACCACATCAGCCCACGCTGAGAGAGCTGTAAACGGGATGTACGCCGACTTGCGTGTATGGGCGCTCTATTTCGGAGGATACCCTATAGTGGATTTTATGAGCGACGATGCCCGAAAAGGAAGCAATCCGGGTGATCAGGCAGGCTTCAATCAATATGTAAATTTTACTTTTACTGCAGACATAGGAGATATCGCAGACTGGTACGCAACTTTATATGAAGCTATTAAATCTACGCATGTCGTAATAGATAAAGTGCCTGAAATTGAAATGGATGAACAGGTGAAAACGCTATACATTGCACAGGCACGTTTTCTCAGGGCACTGCATTATTCTAATTTAGTACGTGGTTTTGGTGCGGTGCCAAAGGTGACTTCTTTAAATCCTGATCCCGGTCTGGCAAGATCTCCCCGTTCAGAAATATACAATGAGATCATCATTCCCGATTTACAATTTGCCATGGCAAATCTGCCTACAAAAGATGAATGGTCCGGATCAGATCTTGGACGTCCCACATCCGGTGCCGCTCAAGCCTTGCTGGCAAAAGTTTATTTGTATGTGGAAGATTATGATAATGCTGCGTTAAATGCAATGGAAGTAATCAACTCAGGGATCTATGATTTGGAACCAAATTTTTCTGATGCTTTTTTACCTGTAGGTGAGAATGGAAAAGAGTCTGTTTTTGAAGTAGGAGCAATTCCTTTTGGTATTGGTGCAGAAGGTGGAAATCAATTTGCCAATACACAAAGCGTTCGCGGTAACCCAAACAGGGGTTGGGGCTTCAACCGGCCCACGCTCGATCTTATCAATGCATATGCTGAAGAAGATTTGAGAATGGATGCGACCGTAATTTTCCTGGGCGACATATTCGATACAGAGACGATTTTCGGAGATGGGGCCACGCTTGATTCTACTTTTAACGCAAATGGTGTACTGATTGAAATTGAGACATACAACCAAAAAGTATGGGTGCCAGGTAACACCGTTCAGGAACCATTCGGATATAATGTGAAGGAAATGCGTTATGCCGAGGTTTTGCTTATCGCGGCAGAGGCACTGAATAAAAGTGGAAATAGTGGAGGAGCGCTTACCGAATTGAATAAAGTTCGCGCGCGCGTTGGGATGCCGGATATCGTGGAAATGAATCCTGATCTGCTTGACGACCTCATTATTCTGGAAAAGCGTTTTGAAATGGCCTTGGAACAGGAGCGGTTTTTTGATTTGGTAAGAACCGGTCGTGCGCCGGAAGTTCTCGGGCCTTACGGTTTCCAGCAAGGCAAACATGAAACTTTTCCCATACCCAACAGCGAATTGCAACTCAATCCAAATCTTACCCAAAATAGTGGCTGGTAAAATTTTGTGACATCAAATCTTTATTCCTCGCACAACAGTGTTAACTTTACGTAAATAAATTCTTAATTCTACCATTATTATGAAATTGCTCAACAATCAATTTTCATTGCTTTTAATTGCAGGAGTCATTGGCTTTTCCGCTTGTAATGACGACGAAGAAGCTTCGACAATGACCGTCAACAGTATCACGACGACAGATGGAACCAATCTTTTCGGTGCCACCTCAGCCAGTGGTGTAGCCCTTGATCAGAATATACTGATTGGTTTCAGTGCATCCGTTAACTCTGCCACACTTGGCAACGTTGGCCTTTTCAATGGCAGCAACGAAGTGGATGCTGCGGTAACAGCCAGCGGAAGCACTGTAACCATTACACCTGCCGAAGATCTTTTTGGAGGTGGTCTTTACACTGTTCGTATTGAAGGTGTTCAATCGACTGACGGCACCGCTGCAAGTACTGTAGAGGCTAATTTCACAACGAGAGGTATCGGACTTGGCACAGCACCAGCTTCCAGCAATCAAATTATGTATGTTCAATTCAATGCAAATTATGTCGATCTAACTGGTAATTCTTCAATGACCCACAGTCAGAACTCGTGGGTTGCCGATCGATTTGGTAATGTAGACGGTGCATTATATTTGAACGGAGCCAATTCAGGTCCAGGAAGTGGCGACATTGTAGAATATGATGGAGACTTTATTTCGCCCAGCCTTACGCTTAGTGCTTGGTTTAAAGTTGATCCAGCTAATTTCCCAGGCAGCCGACCTGCTTTTGGTGTGGCTGCAGAGAAAGGATATTTCCTTGAAGTTGGCGGTAATATTGACTGGATGAAATTTACTTCAAGTCATAAAATTAGTCCGGATCCGAATCTCAACTACTTTGGAGCTTCAGATACCGATCCAAATGGCGATGGAAATGAGTCGGGCATTACCATTCAAGACTATACCGGAAGTATTAATGCGTTGACGACGGGAGAAAACGATGGATGGGCCCACTTTGTAATGACCTATGATGTAACGACTAGTCTGAAAACTATTTATATAAATGGTATTCAGGCCATGCAGCAAAATTTAAGTTTATTACCTCCCGGAGCACAGTTGACTGATTTGGCTTTAAGAGATCGCGTAGTTGTCACTGGCAATCCAATCGAGAATATTGAGGCCAAACTTGCTTTTGGATTTTTTGCCAGCCGCAACAATGGACCATTTGATTCATGGAATAATTATTCTTTGGCTGAAAACACTTTTGTTGGAGCTATTGATGACTTTCGGTTGTGGGATGTGTCCCTTTCAACTTCTCAAGTCGAGGCCCTTTACCAAGCCGAGAAACCATAATTTTGAATTTTTGATCTTATCTTTGCAGGGGACTTCTCACAGGTCCCCTGCTTTTTTTTATGCCTATGAAATTATTCCCCGCTATACTATTCGTTGTCGCGTCCGTATTGCTTTTCAGCCAGTGTAAAAAAGACGATGGACCCGACGCAGAGCCAGATATCGTTCCCGTCGATTCCACAACCTACACACTTCAACTGGAAAGTGTGGTGGCTGACAGTGTCAATTTTTTTGGAGCCGGCCGGCTTTTGAACATCGAGCGATCCTTTCCTGCGGTCATTAAATTCAACCGTCCTGTGGATCAGAACACCATTACTTCTCAAAGCTTACGGGTAGCCGCTCCTGGAACGCAGGCTGATATCGCATGGGAACTCGTCGATAGCGGTAAGACGCTTATCATTTCTGCCATCGAACCCCTGAGACACATCCAGCGCTACACGCTGTTTCTTACCAATGCTATCATGGGCGAAGAAGGCGAAGAATTTGAAGGTTACACCCGTCAATTTTACACGGAAGTGGATCCCGAACCCAAATTTCCTGTTATCTCCGACGAAGAATTGCTCACCCTCGTACAGGAACAAACATTTCGATATTTCTGGGATTTTGCCCATCCGGTGAGCGGATTGGCACGCGAGCGAAACAGTTCTGGCGAAACAGTGACCATCGGTGGATCGGGTTTTGGCGTCGCAGCCATTCTGGTTGGAATAGAGCGCGGATTTATTTCCAGAAGCGAAGGTGTGAACCGGTTAAATACCATTGTCGATTTTCTGACTACGGCAGACCGGTTTCATGGGGTCTGGCCGCATTGGATGAATGGTACAACGGGCGTCACCCAGCCATTTAGCGCCAATGACGATGGTGCCGATTTGGTGGAAACTTCCTTTATGATTCAGGGACTGCTCACTGTGCGCGAATACCTCGATGCAGGCAACGGTTTTGAGGCCGATTTGATTTCGAAAATTAATACCCTTTGGGAAGAAGTGGAATGGAACTTTTTTACCCAGGGCCAGAATGTGCTTTACTGGCACTGGAGCCCGAACGGTGGCTTCATCATGGATATGCAAATACGGGGCTATAACGAATCCCTTATTACGTATTTCCTTGCAGCCGCTTCTCCCACGTATCCCATCAACCCGCAAGTGTACCACAATGGTTGGGCCAACAATGGCAATATAATCAATGGCAATTCCTATTATGGTATTCCGCTGCCGGTGGGATATGCCTATGGTGGGCCATTGTTTTTCGCCCATTATTCTTTTATGGGATTGAATCCAAACAACCTACAGGACAATTATGCCAATTACTGGACACAAAATGTCAATCACTCTTTGATAAACAGACAATATTGCATTCTAAATCCGCAGAATTATGTGGGATACAGTGAAGAAAGCTGGGGACTTACTGCGAGCGACAACAATCTGGGCTATTCGGCCCACTCACCTACCAATGACCGGGGGGTAATCACACCCACTGCAGCACTTTCATCCATGCCATACACACCTGAAGAATCAATGGATGCGCTCCGGTTTTTCTATTATACCATTGGCGATAAGATTTGGGGAGACTATGGTTTTTACGATGCCTTTAATTTTACCGAAGGTTGGGTCGCAAATTCCTACCTTGCCATTGATCAGGGTCCGATCGTGGTCATGATCGAAAATCACAGAACTGGTTTGCTCTGGAATAATTTTATGATGGCTCCTGAAGTCCAAACAGGAATGACTGCACTCGGTTTCACGAACTAGTATAGCATCAGAATTTTTCTCAGAAAGATTCATTGACTATGAAAAAATTCAGGTTCAGCCTTTTATTGGTTATAACGATTTGCTTTGCCGCTTGCGCAGGAGAAAGCTCAAAACGTCCATCGGAAGAAATTCAGGTTGTCTCCATGGATTCTATTGCGCTGTCTGATGATTCCCTGCTCACCCTGATTCAAAAGCAAACTTTCGATTATTTCCGGGAAGGTGCGGAACCGAATTCAGGCATGGCTCCTGAACGCATCCATCTCGATGGAGAATATCCACAAAACGACAAACACATAGTAACCTCCGGAGGCAGCGGTTTTGGAATTATGGCGTTGCTTGTAGGCATTGAACGTGGGTTCATTACGCGTGAGGAAGGCGTTCAACAAATTTCAAAAATGACGGATTTTCTGGGCACTGCCGACCGGTTTCACGGTGCGTGGCCCCACTGGATGGATGGCCGCACGGGAAAAACAAAACCATTTAGCAAAAAAGATGACGGCGGAGACCTCGTCGAAACGGCTTTTCTTGCAGCGGGTTTGATTACCGCCCGGGAATATTTCAAAGACGGTTCGGAATCTGAACAGCACCTCGCAAATCGCATGGACAGTCTATGGCGAGGTATCGAATTTGATTTTTATACCCACGGCCGAAATGTGCTCTATTGGCATTGGAGTCCAAACTATGGGTGGGAAATGGATTTCCCCGTTGGTGGATACAATGAATGTCTCATCATGTATGTACTCGGTGCTTCTTCTCCGACACATCCGATCAAAAAAGCAGTCTTTGACGAGGGCTGGGCTCGAAAAGGGGCCATCAAGTCAGATCAGATTTATTATGATCTGGAACTCGTGCTCGATCATTATGAAACCAATGACGACCCTGTCGGTCCTTTGTTCTGGGCCCATTATTCGTATCTCGGATTGGATCCGAGAGGTCTCACAGACCAATATGGTGACTATTGGAAACTCAATCAAAATCACGCGTTAATTCATTACCGGTATTGTGTTGAAAATCCGGAAGGATATAAAGGTTACGGTCCAGATTGCTGGGGCCTCACATCGAGTTACAGCATGCGTGGGTATGCAGGGCACCGGCCAGAGCGCGATCTGGGTGTCATCTCTCCTACCGCGGCTTTGTCTTCTTTTCCATATACCCCAAAAGAAAGCATGGCTTTTTTGCGATTTTTGTACGATGCTTCCCGGGATAGCCTTATCGGCAAATTTGGTCCCTACGATGCATTTAGTTTCGAATACAATTGGAAAGAGGACCGGTATCTGGCCATCGATCAGGGCCCGATTCCTGTAATGATTGAAAATCACCGAACCGGGATGATTTGGAATTTGTTCATGCAAGCGCCTGAAATTCAATATGGATTATCAAAACTGGGTTTTACCTATGAAAAAGAATAGTGTGCTGTTTGCTTCTGCGGTGATTTGCGGCATGTCGGGTTTTTCTCAACAGGCAGCCTATTCGTACGAGAAATTTCACGAAAGTGGAGACACCTTGCACTACCGCATGTTGGTGCCTCCGGATTTCGATCCATCAAAAAAATACCCTCTGCTCGTATTTCTTCACGGAGCAGGCGAAAGGGGAAATGACAATGAGGCGCAATTAATCCATGGCTCTGCTCTTTTTGCTGATAGCATCCGTGAATATCCTGCTGTGGTGGTCTTTCCGCAGTGCAGCGCGGATGATTTCTGGCCAGTGGTAGAGGTAGAACAAACAGAAACCGGTCGTTTATTCTCTTTTCCCGAAAGGGCAGAAATGAATCCTGGCCTTCGTTTGGTCAATCACCTAATTGACTCTTTTATCGCCCTTCCGGAAATTGACAAATCGCGCGTGTACATCGCGGGACTCTCGATGGGCGCCATGGGCACGTACGAATTGGTGGCTAAAAAACCTGATACCTTTGCCGCCGCTGTGGCCATCTGTGGTGGGGGTAATGAAAATTCCGCCGCGAAATACGCCCGGACCACACCATTCTGGATTCTTCATGGTGAAGAAGATGAGGTGGTATCCGTGGAACATTCCCGAAAAATGCACCGCGCCATATCCGATGCAGGTGGCAACCCCAAACTGAACATATACCCCGGAATAAACCATAACAGTTGGGATCCGGCCTTTGCCGAACCGCAACTTCTCCAATGGATTTTTTCTCACAACAAACAGACCCCTCCACATGAATAAAGCCTCAATTTTTCTCACCTTGATGATTTTGCCGATGTTTGTCACTGCCCAGAAAAAAGTAAAATTGAATCCTGCCAACAAAACTGAAAAGGCCTTTATCGATGATTTGCTCGCGCAAATGACCCTCGAAGAGAAGATCGGCCAGCTCACCCTGTATACCAGCGGATGGGATGTGACAGGACCTACGCTCAATGAAAATTACAAAAATGACCTTAAGGCTGGACGGGTGGGAGCATTGTTTAACGCCCATACCGTGGCTTATAATAAAGACTTGCAGGATATTGCCGTCAATGAAACCAGGCTTGGCATTCCACTTTTGTTTGGTTATGATGTTATCCACGGTTACAAAACGATTTTCCCCATACCACTGGCAGAAGCCGCTTCCTGGGATCTCGCGGCCATCAAGGAATCAGCCCGTTTGTCGGCCAAAGAATGTGCCGCTGCCGGGCTTAACTGGACATTCAATCCCATGGTGGATATTGCGCGCGACCCACGCTGGGGGCGGGTAGCGGAAGGTTCGGGCGAAGACCCTTATTTGGGAAGCCTGATCGGTGTCGCCAAAATTCAGGGTTATCAGGGAGAATCCCTGAACGACCCTTTCACAGTACTCGCTTGTGTGAAACATTTTGCTGCCTACGGCGCTCCGCAGGCCGGTCGGGATTATGGCACGGTGGATATGAGCGAAAGAACCCTAAGGGAATTTTATCTGCCCCCATACAAAGCGGCTGTCGATGCCGGCGTGGGAAGCATCATGACGTCTTTTAACGATGTGGACGGCGTCCCGGCTACAGGAAATTCATGGTTGCTTCAGGAAATCCTCCGCGATGAATGGGGTTTCGAAGGGTTTGTCGTGACCGACTACACCTCCATCAACGAAATGGTCCAACATGGGGTGGTGGAGGACGAATCGGCTGCAGCGCAACTCGCACTCAGCGCCGGGGTCGACATGGACATGCAGGGTGGTGTGTACAATGCGCATGTGAAGAATCTTATAGCCGCAGGCGAATTGACAGAAGAACAGGTTGATCAGGCCGTACGCCGGATTTTTGGGATGAAGTGGAAATTGGGAATTTTTCATGATCCTTACTTGTACCTCGATGCAAAACGCGAAAAAGCAACGGTGCTTTCTGAAGAGATGAAACAACACGCACTTGTTGCTGCCCGAAAATCCATCGTGTTGCTCAAAAACGACGATTTTAACGGAAGTAAAATTTTACCCCTTTCGAAAGATGTAAAAACCATCGCATTGATTGGTCCGCTAGGTGACAACCAGCTCGATATTTTGGGAACCTGGCACGCTTCAGGGATCAAAGAAGAAGCGATAACCTTGCTGGCCGGAATCAAAGCTGCTGCTCCGGGAACACAGGTTACTTTTGCACAAGGTAGTGGATTTGATGGCGACGACACGAGCGGTTTTGAAGAAGCCCTGAAAATTGCGGCTGCGGCCGACGTGGTTATACTCGCCCTGGGCGAAAATTACGTTCAAAGTGGCGAAGCTGCTTCCCGCACTGATATTGATTTGCCCGGTGTACAAAATCAATTGGTCGCGGAGGTGATGAAACTTGGCAAACCTACCGTTGCGCTGGTAGGCGCGGGTCGGCCTTTGACCATATCAACCTTGCAAGAAACCGTTCCCGCCATTCTGAATACCTGGCATCTGGGTACCATGCATGGGGCGGCCGTGGCGGATGTGCTTTTCGGAAATTACAATCCTTCAGGAAAAATTACCATGACTTTTCCCAGGAATGTTGGGCAGATTCCGCTGTATTACAACACGATGAATACAGGTAGACCATTCGACGAATCCAATAAGTATACTTCAAAATACATTGATTCACCCAATACCCCATTGTATCCGTTTGGCTATGGCTTGAGCTATACAACTTTTGATTATGGTGATTTGCAACTGAGCAGCGAATCCATCGGCATGGATGAATCGCTTGACATCACCATTCGGGTGAAAAACACCGGCGACCGCGATGGCGAAGAAGTGGTGCAATTATACGTTCGCGACCTTGTGGGCAGCGTTACGCGGCCATTGAAAGAATTGAAAGGATTTGAGAAAATTGCCTTGAAAGCCGGAGATGAAAAAGAAGTTCGGTTTAGCCTCTCGGCAAAAGATCTCGCATTTTATACCCGCAACATGGAGTTCAAAGCCGAGCCGGGAAAATTTGAAGTTTTCGTTGGCGGTAGTTCGAATGTGGTTGATAAAAAGGTGTTTGAGTTGAAATAGAATCTTGTCGGGAAGCGCATCCGACCGTGTTTTTTTCCTGTTTTGCTCGCGGTTACCGATTGGCGAATTGTGAATTCGAAAAAATATGTACAATCAAGTTTGCGGGTTTAAATTTTCATCTATATTTGCAGTCCCAAAACGGAAATTTGGGCGATTAGCTCAGTTGGTTCAGAGCACCTGCCTTACAAGCAGGGGGTCGTAGGTTCGAATCCTACATCGCCCACCTCAAAAAAGCCCACACGATAGTGTAGGCTTTTTTTTATGCCCCAAAGCCTGAGCTTGCTCAGAAGCGCATGGGGCATAAAAAAAAGCACGCACCTTTTTCAGGTGCATGGCTTTTTTGTTGAGCACTAGGGTCTTCGATGATTAGGATCACGTAGTAATCCTACATCGCCCCAAAGCCTGAGCTTGCTCAGAAATGGCAGGACACAAAAAAAACTGTGACTTTTGCAAAAAGGCGCAAGGTTTTCCGTTGAGCACCAGGGTCTCCGATGATCAGGATCACGAAGGGCAATCACAAGCACATTTCGGATTCTCTCGAGAAACATTAAATTCGTTAAAAATCATTGATTATGAAACTACGACGAATGAACCTTCTTCCAATCTGTTTCTCATTATTTTTTGCTTTTTCTGCTCAATCTGAAGATATCATCATATTCAATAGTGGTGATACATCGGAATGTAAAATCATTGGGGTGAACTATGCGGGAATTCATACAAAAACGAAGGAGGGTAGGCCTGTTTTCGAAAAAGATACGGTTGAGTGCTATAAATACAATAATGTTTGGGTTCAAGTAGCGGGTCCTTCGGTTGAAAATGGATCGAAATCAATTGATATGCGGGTCCAACAACAAATGGGGGCCAGTCAAAATTTTGAGCAGAGCTTAAATTCTGCGGGCTCCTGGCTTATTACAGGGGTGGTTCTCTAAACGTTGATGATCGGTGGCAGTTTATTTATCGAAGATCGAGATCAAGCCATGCCTTTACTAATTGCTGGGGGATTAATTTTTCCATTATCCATTATTGTTGCAGGTAGTAAACTTAAAAGGGCCTCGCGCGAGCACAAGCTGATCGATTTGAAGTAACTATTGTCGACCTCAGCGCATCAAACTTTCGTATGGCACAATTAGCACGTCAGTTGACAAGGGGTCGTTTGGCATGTATCATGCCATCATGATTTACTTCCCTCAGAAAATCTGCTTCAAAAATTGATCTGTAGCCAACGGAGCAGAAACACATCGGTAACCCTGTAGCTGTTATGCTTTGTGCCCTCATTGTGAATTAATTCCTTTTCCATCAAAGCGGTCAAACTACGTTTTATGGAAGCCGGAGTGCCCAGATTATAGGTGGATATAAAATTTTTAGCTGTTGGTTGCACCAATTTCATCTCATGGGCCAACGCAGATAACAAGGAGAATTGGGGCCTTGTGATGAGTTGCCTGTATTGGTAGAACATACTTTCGTTCTCCAACAAAAGTTGATGGCAAACAAACTTCACATCTTCCAAAGTGATATTTGAGATTCGCTCAGCGTATATTCGGTTACAAACGGATTGGGTATAAAAAGTATGGCAAAGCGTAAATTCCAGAATAAAATCTATCGCTTCCGACGATATCTGGAGGTCTTTCTTTTCCAGGTGTTTCTTTATGAATTTGCGATATACTACCTGATCTATTTCTGCTAACTGCATGAACTGTGTACTCGTGTAAAATGGTTTTTTCGAGTTGTTAAATATGTCTACCAAAAGATGTCGGTTGCTACCGCAAAAAACAAAATGGACATTTTGCAATTGCTGAATTTTCGTTCGCAGCAATGCTTCCGTATTTTTTTCTGGATAATGTCTGAATTGTTGAAGTTCATCAAAAACGACAATCACAGGTTTGTTTTGCCCTTCAAAGAAGTCGAATAATGCCTGTAGTGATTGTTCCTGTTGGGCGGCATTTGCAAAATCAAAGCTTACCTCGGGATTTGAGGTGAGTGGGTCGAAGCTTAGCACCGGCCGAAATGAGCGAATAAGGTCCATCAGCTTCGTGCCAAAACTGGTCTTCTCCGGGAAAGTAAGTAAAGCAGCATTGGCAAGGCTATTTGTAAAATCGCGGAGGTTTTGTGTGGCAAATAAATCTACGTAGATTCCAAAAAACTTTTTTTGATTGAGTGTAAGGAAGTGTTGGAGTAATCCCGTTTTTCCCATCCGCCTTATCGAAAACATGGTGGTGTTAATACCATTTTCAGCATTCATCAACAGACGTTTGCACTCTTCTTTTCTGTCACAAAACGAATCAGGTCCTGAATACACACCCACAGGGAAGGGGTTTTTTGGTTCTTTCATGTTTCAAAGTTAAACAAAATGCATTATACAAAGTGTATTATACAAAATGTATTATACAAAGTGTATTGTACAAAGTGTAGTATACAAAATGTATTATACAAAGTGTATTATACAAAATGTATTATACAAAATGTATTATACAAAATGTATTATACAAAGTGTATAATAGATTAAGTAGTTTGTTCAGAAAATAAGATCTAGACAGTTGTTGATGGCCTCGCATCCATCCGCCAGCATTCTTACCAAATTCTGCACTTACGCCAGTAAAAAAACCTAATTTGGTCGACTATAAATTTTCAGATGAAATCCATTCGCATTCTACTCTGTTGCGCCACTTTTCTTATGTTAAACATGCGATGCACCAACGATCCTGAAGTAAGTAACACCTTGCACACATCAGAGGCTTTCACCATCACCCGCGACGGCATCGTACAGGGAAAAAACGTGGCCGTGGTCATTTCTCCCACCGAAATAAAATCCAACTACGCCAGCCCGGCCAACGAAATTTATTCAAGCCGCATCCATTTCAAATTCAGTCTGAATGAGAAAGACAACGATCTCGCGGAAGGAATGGATCGTGAGATACAAATCAAGGGAGAAAAGGAATCTGAAATTTATGTTTTTGGACTGCCTTCTGGAAAAACAGAAGGAGCGCGCGAAATTTTGCCGACCGATTATCCATACAAGTTCCGGCTCGACTTGCGGCCTGTGCTTGAACAGTTCGAAGACAAGGGGTTTTATGAAGCGGTGGATGGATCGAAAGTTGCCAAAGATGAATTCAAAGGTGTGTACATCGCCGGAAGTTCGCTACCGCTCTCATGGGATTGGGTAGGGCTGGAAGAAAAAGGGCTGGAGCTCACAGACCCGGATGGCGATGGCATTTATGAAATCGATCTGGTACTCAATCCCAAAATAGAAAGCGAAGAACGAACCTGGAAACTGACTTCAGACATCAGTCATTTGCCGAAGCTTACCTCCGATGTTCCGATGGTCGATGCGCTTTTTAATATGGCTTTACAGGAATCTGTTTTGGCCGTAGAGCCGGATAGTACATTTCGGACAGGAGCTGCGTGGGGCGGGGTCTGGACCCGCGACATCAGTTACAGCATCTACCTGGCCCTGGCTTACACCAACCCCGAAGTTGCCAAGATCAGCCTGATGAAAAAGGTCAACCGAAAGCGCACCGTTCAGGATACCGGTTCGGGTGGTTCCTGGCCCGTATCGTCTGATCGCGTGGTCTGGGCGCTGGCTGCCTGGGAAGTCTACAAAGTCACTGGGGAGCGCGACTGGCTGGAGCAGTGTTTTGAGATTATCAAAAATTCCGCTGCGGACGATTATCTTACCCTGCACTCTGAAACCGGTATGTACAAAGGCGAGTCGTCTTTTCTCGACTGGCGCGAGCAGACTTATCCGAAGTGGATGTCAAATATGGATATTTACGTTTCCGAAAATCTAGGTACCAACGCCGTGCACTATCAGGAGCATATCATCCTGGCCGCAATGGCCAAAATTCTTGGTGAGCCTTCCGGCAAATTTGAAGAAATCGCCGAAGGAATTAAGCAGGGTATGAACGCCCATCTCTGGATCGAAGAGAAAGGTTATTTCGCACAGTATATTTATGGAAAACAACACCTGATCAAATCGCCGCGCTTTGAAGCTTTGGGAGAAGCGCTTGCGGTAATTTTTGAAATTGCGGACGCCGATCGCGCCAAAACCATTGTTTCGCAATCACCGCTGACTGCTTTTGGCGCGACCTGCATCTATCCGCAAATTCCCGGCATTCCGCCTTATCACAACGATGCCATTTGGCCTTTCGTACAGTCATATTGGAATCTGGCTGCCGCCAAAATGGGCAATGAAAAAGTGCTCAACCACGGCCTTGCTTCAATTTACCGCGCTGCCGGCTTGTTCCTTTCGAATTACGAAAATATGGACACCGAAACCGGCGACTTCAAAGCCACAGAAATCAATTCGCACCAGATGCTTTGGAGCATCGCCGGCAATCTGGCCATGGTGCACAGGGTCTTTTTCGGAATGGAATTTCATCCGGACCGGCTCACTTTCAATCCGGTGATCCCGGAAGCATATAGTGGAACCATGCGACTCGTCAATTTTAACTACCGGAAGGCAACACTCGATATTACCGTAAGCGGATTTGGAAATAAAACAGCAAGTGTTCAAATCGATGGAGAAGAGACACATAGTGCCGAAATCCCATCTACTCTTCAGGGCAGCCACTCCATTATTATTCAATTGGACAACAAGTCTTTTGATAATCAGGAGATCAATTTGGTGGAAAACCATTACACTTTGCCCAATCCCATTGCGCGAAAGCGAAATGACACACTGGAATGGAACGCTGTTGAAAAAGCCACATCCTATCTCGTTTATGAAAATGGAAAATCCTTAAAATTCACCGATGTACCATTTTTCATCCCGAATTCCGGTGATCTTCCAGCCGAATATGCCGTGAGCGCGATTGATTCCGCAGGGTATGAATCATTCATCAGCGAACCGATAGGGATCGGATATAAAACTGAAATCGTGGAGGCCGAAGGTTATACCAACAGATCAAATAAGAAATATCTGAATTTCACAGGTCCGGGATTTGTTGAAGTGTCGGCTGAGATCAATAAGGAAATTATAATTCCTCTCAGACTCTTGCCAGGCGAATATCTGGTCGACTTGCGCTACTCAAACGGCAGCGGCCATTGGAATACGGATAATAAATGTGCCATCCGTTCGCTCTTTTTGAATACAGACTACATCGGTCCGCTGGTCATGCCACAGCGCGGACTTGACGAGTGGTCTGACTGGGGTTATTCGAATTCTTTGCGAATAACGATTCCTGACGGGGAGAATACATTGAAAATTTCCTTTGAAGACTGGAATATTAACATGAACACGGAAGTGAATCGAGCGATGATTGATCATATTCGGTTTTCGCTCTTAGAATAAGTTCTCTACAACTATTGTGCAACGAATAAACCAACCAATCGTCGCAAAAGTAGCAACGATAAATTTTGAGCTGCAACCTTTCGAAATGGACGAAAATTGCCAAATGTTCAAAGGATATGGCGATAAGAGACATAAACGATTTGATACATAAAGACATTTTACAAAAAGAAGCAGATGGTGGAAGAATTACGAATTATGAATTGAAGAAATTTGGTCCTTTGCACAATCAACGTCGGTAGAGTTTAAGATTGTCGGTAGTATGAAGTATAAAGTACAAAGTCCTCAGATCGCGACGAGGCTTCCTGTGACATGAATCGTCATCTGGATCAATGGTTTGAGAAAATAAAGATTAAAAAAAAAGAGGATTGGATTACCCGAATTTATAATGTTCTTTGAGATATTCATTCAATCTTTTACCGCTTCTTTTATCTTTCCGACCCAGGTATTAAAATCAAAATCTTCTTCGTCATATGTCACGCCGAGGCGCACGATTACCAGTTGGTCATCTGGGGAGATGAGGACTGATTGGCCCTGAAAACCATCCATCCAATAATCTGATGCACCGAAAAAACTCATTCGTCCGTCGGCGTTGAGCCAGAAATGAGCGCCGTATTTCCCTTCGCTTGCCTTCACAGGTTCGTGAGAAAAAGACACCCAGGACGAATCCAGAATCTGCTCGCCGTTCCAATTGCCTTCCTGGAGATAGAGCTGCCCGAGTTTTGCCCAATCCCTGGCAGTGCCATAAGCGTAAGAAGAACCTACAAAATGGCCGGAAGCATCCGTTTCCATAACGAAATTGCTTATTCCCAATGGTCCGAAGAGTTTTTCATGCGGGAAACTCCAGTAATCCTTTTGCGATTGAAAAGCGCTGCCCATAGCCATCGCAAGCATGTTCGATGTTCCGGATGAATACTGCCAGTGTTCACCAGGGGTGTATGCAGATTTCATGGAGGCGGCATACGCACCCATAGAATTATTGCTGTACAGCATTTTGGTGGCTGTAGAAACGCTGCCGTATTCCTCTTCCCAGGAGAGACCTGTGGTCATTTGCAATACGTGACGGAGGGTAATGTTTTTCCGATCATCTCCCTGCCACTCCGGTAAATTCAAAGGGTCATCCAAACCCCAATGTCCCGCTTTGACCAGAATACCTGCCAGTGCGGAAGTAATACTTTTGGCCATGCTCCACCCGAGCAGCTTGCTGTTTTGGTCGATTCCCTGAGCGTAGGATTCTCCAACTATTTCGCCGTTTTTGATGACAATGACAGCCCGTGTTTGTAGTGCGTTGGAGCCAGCAGTATCAAATGCCTGTTGAAGGATATCGATTAATTTCTTTGTTCCCTTCACCATTTCCTTTCCCCAAATATCAGGTCCCAGGTTACCGGGTATTGCAGTTAAAGTTTGGGAATCTACGATTTGAACATCTGATGAATTGACGAGAGCACACCCCAAACCTTCGCGGTATCGCGCTTGTTTCGGGTGCATACCAAGAACGTTTGAGTAAACGGCCTTTTTGTAGAGGTCAACTTTATTTGATGCCAACCACAACGGCCCAAAGCCCAAATCAACCTTTTCTGCGGTTTCCTGATCAATGCCTGAAACAAATATGCACGAGCATAGTATCTTTGCATTGTATCCGGCAATGATTTCCAGTTTGGGATATAGGAAAATGTAGAATAATATTGCCAATACAAAAAGTAGGGAAATAGCCCAAATGATTGTCTTTTTCATGTGTTTGATTGAATGGTAAATTAATTGAATTTTATTCGATCAAACCTCAACATTTTGAAGAAATTCTGAATGACGTTTTAAACAGAAAGGTGAATCAAAAACCAGAACAATGAGAACAGCCTATATTTACGATGTTTTGAAACGCTGGATTTTCGTCATCACAGTTTTTGTGTTGATTTTGATGAATTATTTATCCAATGCCATCCCATTTGGAGGTGTTAACAATGCGGAGGTAAGTGCCAAATACGACACGCTGATCACCCCGGCGGGTTATGCTTTTTCGATTTGGGGTCTGATATATTTGGCTCTTGCGATTTTTGCAGTTTTTCAACTGACAAAAGGAAAACACATTCGTTTTTACGCGATTATCTGGCCTTTGGCCATTGTGAATTTTATAGCAAATATTCTCTGGTTGTTTGCTTTTCAAAATGAATGGCTTGGCGTTTCTGTATTGTTGATGGGCGTAATTCTGATATCCCTGATCCTGATTATGCGCGTCTTTTACCGTGTGAAAGATGCCCTCAGCACCACCCACCGTTATTTTTTTCAATTTCCCTTTAGTCTTTATTTTGGTTGGGTCAGCGTGGCAGCAATGGTCAATATCGCTGTTTTTATCGTTTCCCTCGACATTTCATTCTTTATGCAAACCCCTGAGCTCTACGCCATCATTCTTTTGGTCTGTGGTTCGATCCTTGGTTTGTATTTCCTGCTGGCGCACAAAGATTACACCTATTGTGTCGCTGTGGCCTGGGCTTACGTAGCCATCTGGGTGGCTCATGAGGAAGCCTCTGACGTGATGCTTACCGCAAAAATTGCATCAATCTTATTGGTATCCGCTGCCGCAGTTCATTTTATCCTCGACCGTATTCGCGTGGCGCAGTACGGCAACAGCGCCTCCTGATTTACAGTTTTCCGGAAAGGTACTCCCCGATTACACGCGTCGCACCTGCATTGTTTTTAACATAATTCCCGGCAGCCGCGGAAGCGCCGGCATGCAAGTCAGGTTTATCAAGCAGTGCTGCTATTTTTGCCGAAAGGCCATGCTGATCATTGATCGACCAGGCTCCCCCATTTGAAATGAGCTCTCCGGCTTCTCTGAATTTTTGATGTTTGGGACCAAAAATTACCGGTACGCCAAAAGCCGCTGGTTCGAGCAAGTTGTGAATCCCTGCCCCAAATCCCCCACCCACATAAGCGATATGCGCGTATGCATACGTTTTGCTCAACATGCCAATGGTATCGACAATGAGCACCGGCGTTTCGGGAAGTGAGCCCTTTGTTTGGCTAAACCGGATGCTGCCAGGGCACTTTTCCATTAATTTCTGAATGTGTGATTCTGAAATTTCGTGTGGTACGAGAACCAGTCTCAGGTCGGGATAAACCAGTCTGTTTTTGAGAAAAAAATCAATAAGAATGTCCTCATCCGGGGCCCAGGTGCTTCCGCAAACGATGACCCGTTTGCCATGGCAATATTCTGCTATCACTGGCAGGTCCACCCGGCTTTGCGCAATCTCCAGGACCCTGTCAAACCTGGTATCACCAGCCACAGAAACGCTCGAAACGCCTACGTCCAAAAGTAGTTTCTGACTTGCTTCATCCTGGGTGAAAATATGTGACAGCCCGGATAGACTATTTTTAAACCATGTACCCCACCATTGAAAATAGACCTGTTCGGACCGGAATTTGGCCGAGATCAAAATGACTGGCACCTCCCCTTTTTTCAGGGCATAAAGAAAGTTGTGCCAGATCTCATACTTCACAAAAATGGCCATTTTTGGCCGATACGTCTTCAAAAATTTTTTGGCATTTACCGGCATATCGAGCGGGAGGTAAACCACCTTGTCGGCTCCCGGATAATTCTTTCGTATTTCGTATCCGGATGGGCTGAAAAAGCTCAACAACACCGGCATATCCGGGAACAAAAGCTTGAGCTGATCGAGCACTGGTCGGCCTTGCTCAAATTCTCCCAGCGAAGCACAGTGCATCCAGATTCCTGCGCTGCCTTTCTGTGAGAAATGAGGTGATTGTTGGTTTTTTCTACTAGATATCCAAAGTCCGGCTTTCGCCGAAAAAACGGATGCCAGCCTGATAGCCAATCCGTAACACAACATAGCGGCTGTGTATAAATGCCGCATCCTATTGGTAGAAAAAGTCGTTAGTCAGTTGCTTGTAAATCGGGATCACCCAACCCACTTTAAAACCGACAAGAATATCGAAATAATCATCATTTGTAATTCGCATTTCGTCAAAATTGTACGTGCGATAATCCGTTGTAAAACCCTGATAAATCTCAGCTCCGATGAAAAAATTGGCAAAACGACTGTTGCTGAAATGCTGATATCCAACAAATTGTGAAGTAGCGATGCCGCCGCGCTTGCGGTCATACCCTTTTCGGTATTCTCCTTCTATATGAGGCATTTCGTCTTCGCGGGTTTCTATCCAGGTGCGGTATTCCAGAAAATGAACCCCCACTTTCACCAACAAACCGGAATTCGGATTCGGCCCAAAAATCGGCCAGATTTTGCCGACGGAAAAACCGCCCGTAAAACCCCGTTGCTGAATCAACACAGTGATGTATTCCCCGTCTGGCCCAACGATTCCGCCGCTGCTATTGCGCAATTCCCGAAACATATTTTGCTGGTTCTTCACATTGTTTCCAAACAGAAAAGAGAAATCTGCTCCTAGGAGAATATTTGTTTTCGTTTTATAGGCATAGGAAATCCCAACGTGAGCGTTGGGGCCATACAGCTCGCCTAAATCGCCATATGGTTGATGAAATCCTGCGTGAAACTCAAACATCGACATGCGCAAAGGTTCATCTGCAATGGTCGATTGTTGGGCAACGCCGACCATGGTCATTGTCATTAAAAAGGCAAAACTGACAAGGGTTTTAATCATGATATGGTTGAGTCTTTAAGGCGTATTGCAGAAATCGTGTGTACATAAATACGTATATTCGCAGTCGCAAATTTAAGCCTTTAGATGAAGAAAATTCAAATGGTTGATCTCGTTAGTCAATACGGGAAAATTCAGGAAGAAATTGACGAGGCAATCTTAAATGTGGTGCACTCAGCGGCCTTTATCAACGGTCCTGAAGTAAAAGGCTTTCAGGCTGACCTTGAAGCTTACCTCAATGTAAAACACGTCATCCCTTGTGCCAACGGTACGGATGCCCTCCAGATTGCCATGATGGCGCTGGGATTGAAACCCGGAGACGAAGTCATCACGGCCAATTTTACTTACGTCGCTACAGCGGAGGTAATCGCACTTTTGCAACTGACACCTGTGCTTGTCGATGTTGATCCCCGTACGTTTAATATTGATGTAGAAGCGATTCGCACTGCCATCACGCCAAAAACCAAAGCGATAGTCCCCGTTCATCTTTTCGGTCAGTGTGCACCCATGGATGAAATTCTGGAATTGGCCAAATCACACAAATTATTTGTAATTGAAGATACGGCCCAGGCGATCGGTGCGGTTTATACATCAAAAGATGGGTCGAAACACCAGGCCGGAACCATGGGCGACATTGGGGCCACTTCCTTTTTTCCAAGCAAAAATCTGGGTTGTTACGGAGATGGTGGAGCCATTTTCACCAACAATGATGACTATGCCGCCAAAATTCGCATGGTGGCCAATCACGGTCAGAGCAGGCAGTATTACCACGATGAGATTGGGGTAAATTCCAGACTCGACTCCATACAGGCTGCCATCTTGCGCATCAAATTGCGTCTCCTCGATGATTATGCCCACGAAAGAAATAAGGCTGCGGCATTTTACGATCAGGCTTTTAAAGACATTCCGGAGATTACAACACCTGCACGTTTTGAACAATCGACCCACGTTTTTCATCAATACACCATGATTTTGAATGGGGTGGACCGCGATGCGATGCGTCAGTTTCTATCCGATCACGATGTGCCGATGATGATTTATTATCCGGTCCCGTTGCATTTGCAGAAAGCTTACCGCGATGCCAGATATCAGGAAGGAGATTTTCCGGTAACGGAAAAACTATGTGCGTCCGTGGCCTCTTTGCCCATGCAAACAGAGCTCGACACAGAGCAGCTCACTCACATTACAGAAACAGTAAAAACATATATTAAGCAACAACGCCCATGAAAATTGCCGTTGTAGGTACAGGTTATGTCGGTCTCGTTACCGGAACTTGTTTTGCCGATACAGGCAATGACGTGATCTGCGTGGATATCGACGCAGACAAGGTGAAACGCATGCAAAATGGGGAAGTTCCCATTTACGAGCCTTACCTGGACACCGTTTTTGAGCGAAATATCCGTCAAAAACGTTTGGTTTTCACCACCGATCTGGCGTCTGCGATCCAGGATGCCGAAATCATATTTCTCGCTTTGCCCACCCCTCCGGGAGAAGACGGCTCAGCCGATTTGCGCTATGTGCTCGGTGTCGCTGATCAGTTGGGCCAATTGCTTGAAAAGTACACCGTAATAGTAGATAAAAGCACGGTACCGGTGGGTACATCGGAGTTGGTGCATGCGGCTATTGCCAAAAATGCAAAGGTGGAATTTGATGTGGTATCCAATCCTGAATTTTTGAGGGAAGGATTTGCGGTTGAAGACTTTATGAAACCGGATAGGGTGGTCATAGGCACCAGTTCGACCCGCGCCGCCAAAATTATGGAAGACTTATACAAGCCTTTTGTGCGGCAGGGAAATCCGATGATCATCATGGATGAAAAATCAGCAGAGTTAACAAAATACGCAGCGAACGCTTTTTTGGCAACCAAGATCACTTTCATGAACGAGATTGCAAATTTTTGCGAACTCGTCGGTGCCGATGTAGATAAAATACGGGCTGGAATCGGAACTGATTCCCGTATTGGAAAACGATTTTTATTTCCAGGAATCGGTTATGGAGGGAGCTGTTTTCCCAAAGATGTACAGGCCCTCGTAAAGAGCGGAAAGGATTCGGGCTTTCATTTTGAAATTCTCGATTCTGTGCTGAAGGTTAACAACAGTCAAAAATTGGTGCTTATCCGAAAGATGAAAAATTACTTCGGTGGATCACTCAAAGGCAAACGTTTTGCACTTTGGGGACTTGCTTTCAAACCGGACACTGACGATATCCGGGAAGCGCCGGCCTTGTATATGATTGATGCGCTGCTCGAAGAGGGAGCCACTGTATCGGTATTCGACCCGGAAGCCATGGACAATGTATCGTCGCTTTATGGTGAGAAAATCAGCCGTTCAGAAAACATGTATGAAGTTTTGGAAAATGCTGACGCCCTGCTCATCGCAACAGAATGGGCCGTTTTCAGAAATCCTGATTTTAATAAAATCGGACAAATGCTCAATGCCAAAGTGATTTTCGACGGTCGTAATCTTTTCGAAACAGAAAAGTTGCGCGAGCTGGGATTCTATTACGAGAGCATTGGTCGCGAAATTGTAAATCCAAATTGATGGGAAATAAACGCGTACTTATTACGGGTGCTGCCGGCTTTCTAGGTTCACATCTCTGCGACCGTTTCATTGCGGAGGGAATGGATGTGGTCGGAATGGACAATCTTATTACCGGTGATTTGCGGAATATCGAGCACCTGTTCCCACTTGAAAATTTTACTTTTTTTCACCACGATGTCAGCAATTTCGTTCACGTGCCGGGACACTTGGATTACATCCTTCATTTTGCCTCGCCGGCAAGTCCAATTGATTATTTAAAAATTCCCATTCAAACCCTGAAGGTTGGATCTTTGGGCACCCACAATCTGCTCGGTTTGGCGAAAGCCAAACAAGCGCGAATACTGGTGGCGAGCACCAGCGAAGTATACGGCGATCCCGAAGTCCATCCGCAAACAGAATCCTATTGGGGGCACGTGAATCCCATCGGACCGAGAGGCGTTTATGACGAGGCCAAACGCTTTCAGGAAGCCATCACCATGGCTTACCACCGGTTTCATGGGCTCGAAACTCGTATTGTGAGAATATTTAATACCTACGGTCCGAGGATGCGATTAAACGATGGCCGGGTTTTGCCAGCATTTATCGGTCAGGCGCTTCGCGGCGAAAAATTCACTGTTTTTGGGGATGGCTCTCAAACCCGCTCATTTTGTTATGTTGACGATCTCGTAGAAGGGATATACAGACTGCTTTTATCAGACTATACCGAGCCGGTGAATATTGGAAATCCGGATGAAATTACCATTCAGGAGTTTGCCGATGAGATCATTTCACTCACTGGAGCCAAAATGGGTATCGACTACCGCGAACTTCCCTTTGATGACCCAAAAAAGCGCAGACCAGATATTGCACTTGCGCAAAAACTGCTCGGTTGGGAACCAAAAGTATCCCGGCGCGACGGACTGGATATCACGTTGAAATATTTTCAATCGCTCGATCCGGATGAGCTCCACAAAAAGGAGCACAAACATTTCGAAAATTATATCAAACGCTGATGTCATATTTCGCGCACGAAACGGCCGTGATCGATCCCGGTTGCACCATCGGTGAAGGAACCAAAATCTGGCATTTTTCTCATATTATGCCCGGATGTTTTTTGGGTGAAAATTGCAACATTGGGCAGAATGTGGTTATATCTCCTGAAGTTGTTTTGGGCAACAATGTGAAAGTGCAAAACAATGTCTCGATTTACACAGGCGTAACTTGTGAAGATGATGTTTTTCTGGGTCCTTCCATGGTTTTTACCAATGTGATCAATCCGCGAAGTGCCGTGAATCGACGCGGTGAATATGCCAGAACTACCGTTCGGAAAGGCGTTTCCATTGGCGCCAATGCCACGATCGTTTGTGGAAACGATATTGGAGAATACGCCTTTATAGGCGCTGGTGCCGTGGTGACCAAAGAGGTGAAACCATATGCGCTGGTAGTGGGAAATCCCGCGCGACAGACTGGTTGGATGAGTGAATTTGGCCACAAGCTGGATTTTAAGAACAATGAGCGAAGCCAGTGTCCGGAAAGTGGTGACTGGTATCGGCTGTCAAACAATCAAGTGACGAAATTATGAGTACGAAAGCTGTAGGATTTGCCATCGTGGGTTGTGGCCACATCGGAAAACGTCACGCGGAAATGATCCAGCGAAATGATGAGGCAGCTCTGATTGCCATGATGGATATTCGACCCATCGAAGAAGTCGATTGCGCAAAATTTGAAGTTCCTTTTTACACCGATCTCGAAACCATGTTGAAGGAACATCCGGAGATCGACGTCGTGAATATTTGTTCGCCAAACGGGTTACATGCTTCTCAATCCTTGCTCGCATTGAAGTATCGCAAACACGTGGTGTGTGAAAAGCCCATGGGTCTGAGCAAAGCCAATTGTGAAGAAGTGATTTTTAAAGCTTTGCAAATGAATAAGCAGGTTTTTTGCGTCATGCAAAACCGGTATTCACCTCCTTCGGTATGGTTGAAGGAAATGATAGACGAAAAACGTCTGGGTGAGGTGTTTCTGGTGGATATCAACTGTTACTGGAATCGTGACGAACGCTACTACAAAAACGGCAACTGGAAAGGTTCCAAAGACCTGGACGGCGGGACCTTGTTCACCCAGTTTTCGCATTTTATAGACATCATGTACTGGCTTTTTGGCGATATCGAAAACGTCGCAGGTCGTTTTGCAGATTTCAACCACAAGGGTATTACGGCTTTTGAAGACACAGGTATTGTGCATTTTGAATTCGTGAACGGAGGCATGGGCTCATTGAATTACTCGACGTCCATTTTTGATCAGAATCTGGAAAGCAGTATGACCATCATCGGAAGCAAAGGCAGCATCAAGGTAGGTGGGCAATACATGAACAATGTGGAATATTGTCATGTGGAAAACTACGAACTTCCTGAATTGCCGGAAGCCAGCCCTGCGAACGACTATGGAACATACAAGGGTAGCGCTGCCAATCACCATTTTGTGATTCAAAACGTAATCGATACCATAAAAAACAGAAACGTTGCCACCACAAATGCCCTTGAGGGATTGAAGGTAGTGGACATTATTGAACGCATTTACAAGGTCCGCGACCTTACAAAATTATAATCATGTACGACGCACTGCTCAACAAGGAAAAGAAACTGGCTGTCATTGGATTGGGTTACGTAGGGCTGCCCATTGCCCTTGAATTCGCCAGAAAACTTTCGGTAATTGGTTTTGATATCAATGCCAATCGCGTCGAGATGATGAAACAACGCATCGACCCCAGCAATGAATTGGTTTCTGAAGATTTTGATGGTTGTGATATCGAATTTACGGCGAACCCGGATGACCTGAAAGAAGCCAATTTTTTCATCATTGCAGTGCCTACGCCAATTGATCGTGGCAACAAGCCCGACCTTACACCGGTTATCGGGGCTTCCACGACGGTGGGCCGAGCTCTGAAAGCCGGCGATTATGTCGTGTACGAAAGCACCGTATACCCGGGGTGTACAGAGGAAGATTGTGTTCCGGTATTGGAAAAAAACTCCGGACTTCGGTATATCGAAGATTTTAAAGTGGGCTACAGCCCTGAACGAATCAATCCGGGTGACAAAGAGCATACCTTGCGGAAGATCATAAAAGTGAGTGCGGGTTGTGATCCGGAATCTGCTGAAATCATCGCAAAGGTTTACGAACTCGTTGTGGATGCCGGTGTTCATCGCGCTTCGTCGATCCGCGTTGCAGAAGCGGCGAAGATTATCGAAAACACCCAACGCGATGTGAATATTGCCCTGATTAATGAATTGTCAATCATATTCAACCGAATGAATATCAATACGTATGAAGTGTTGGAAGCGGCTGGAACCAAATGGAATTTTCTGAATTTCAGGCCAGGACTCGTCGGTGGACATTGCATTGGAGTGGATCCATACTATCTCACACACAAAGCTGAAAAACTCGGTTATCATGCCCAGATTATCAACTCCGGCAGATTTGTAAATGACTCGATGGGTGGGTATGTGGCCAAACAAACCGTCAAAAAAATCATCGCGCTGGGCAAAAACATTCAGGGAGCCAGGGTCTTGATCATGGGAGCCACATTCAAAGAAAATGTGAGCGATATCCGCAATTCCAAAGTAATTGATACCATTCGTGAGCTCGAATCATTTGGAATATCAGTAGATGTGATCGATCCGCATGCCAGTGCGGTGGAAGTAAAAGCCGAATATGGATATAGCCTGATCAAGGAGCCAAATCCGCATTACGATGCTGTTATTGTCGCCGTCAATCATACAGATTACATAGGTCTGCCAGAATCGTATTTTGTCGGTCTGTTAAAAGAAAAGGCTGTTTTCGTTGATTTGAAAGGGATTTACCGCAACAAGATCAAGCAGTTTAATTACTGGAGTTTATAATACCGCCGAAGAAGTTTCAAAATTCCTGTCCACCCGTTTAAAAAGTCCCTGAAGCACCTTTCCTGGCCCTACTTCTACCGCTTCTGTAGCGCCTGCGGAGAGCATATTCTGCATGGTTTGCGTCCAGCGAACGGGTGCGGTTAACTGGGCGATCAAATTTTTTCGGATGATGTCTGGATCGGTTACGCCGGTGGCTGTCACGTTTTGATAAATAGGGCACAAAGGTTTTTGGATGGTTGCTTCTTCGATGGCTTTGGCAAGTTCCACGCGTGCCGGTTCCATCAGGGGTGAGTGAAAAGCACCACCCACAGATAGCAATGTAGCTTTTCGTGCGCCCGCTTCGATCATTTTTGCGCAAGCCCGGTCTACAGCATTTACTTCGCCGCTGATTACGATCTGGCCCGGACAATTATAATTAGCCGGTACGACAATTCCCTTCGTATCATTACAAATTTTCTCCGCCGTTTCATCATCCAATGCGAGAATAGCTGCCATCGTGCCTTCTGCCATTTCACAGGCTTTCTGCATGGCGTTGGCCCGCTGTGATACCAATTTGAGTCCAGCTTCAAAACCCAGAGATCCCGCAGCCACAAGCGCGGAAAATTCTCCAAGACTATGTCCGGCCACCATTTCAGGCCTAAAGGTTTCTCCAAGGAGTTTTGCGAGAATTACGGAATGAAGATATATGGCCACTTGGGTCACGTTGGTTTGTCGCAGGTCTTCTTCCGTGCCTTCAAACATGGTATCTGTAATGCGAAATCCCAATTGTTCATTGGCGATTTCAAACATGCCCTGGGCTACCTCTGACGATTCATAAAGATCTTTCCCCATTCCTGGAAATTGTGAGCCCTGTCCGGGAAATATGTATACTTTCATTTTAAAAGTTTGAATTGCAATAATACAGAATCAAAACTGAATCACTTGTTATCGTTTGCTCCCCTCAGAAGACCAAAGGATTCATGGATGTCAAAATAATCTCATTGATATTGCCCCCGGCGTCCTATGTCGTTCTAATTTTTCTCGCCATTGAAAGAGTCTTTGGCGCAGAATTTCGACATCTATCAACTTTGATTTATCAAAACTCTCATCGTAAGCCGCAAACAGCTTTTATTTTTCTTCAGGAGATAATTGATTCAAAAGTGCCCCTTCGATTTCGGGTTCTCTTGATTTAAGAATTTGAGATACAATATCAAGTAGGTCGTCATTTTCGGCCTTGTCAATCAACTGATGTAAGTTCCGTTTAATCTCTGCCCTTGTTTTCATTTTATGAAGATAGTTAAAAACAAAAAATCAGCACCGGGAATGGCGCTGATTTTAGGAAGATTTTTAGCAACTAATTAGTCCCTGTTTCCCAAAAACCTAAGCATGAATAGGAAGAGATTCACGAAATCGAGGTAGAGATTCAAAGCACCCATCAGGGCTAGTTTTGTGCCTTCTTCACTTCGCGCATCCACCTGCATTCCGATTTGTTTGATCTTCTGCATGTCATATGCAGTAAGCCCGGTGAAAATCAACACGCCGATCGCGCTAATAAGATAATCGAGGACTGAACTGGCCATAAACCAATTCACAACCATTGCAATGATTAATCCGATAAGTGCCATATAAAGAATCGAACCCATTTTGGTGAGGTCCGTGCTGGTGGTATAGCCCAACACCGCCATTGTTCCAAAAGTGGCTGCAGTGATAAAGAATGTCGTGAATATTGTTCCTGATGTGTACATCAGAAATATGAAACTCAAACTGATTCCCATCAAGACCGCGTAGAGCATAAAGACAGATAACATCGTTGCGCTATTCAGTTTTTTATAACCGAAGCCCATCAGCAGCACCAATCCAAACGGGGCGAGCATCACAATCCATCCAAGAATTGACATACCCCCGGTAGGGTTGATCAGGTAAGACATCAGCACTTCGCTGCTGCCAAACCACCAAGCCATCACACCGGAAATCACCAGCGCGCCTGCCATGTAGGTCATTACATTGCTCACAAAATCCTTTGCCACAGCGCCTGTTTGTGCTTCGGCGGCAAAAGGAGTCTGGCTGTTTGATAAAAAATTACGATTGTCCATTGTTTAGTGCAGTTTTGACGAAATTAAATTAATAAACTCAGATCTTGTTTCTTCTTTCAAAAATTGTCCATAAAAAGCCGAAGTGGTAGTTACCGAGTTTTGTTTCTGCACACCGCGCATTTGCATGCACATGTGCTGGGCTTCGATGACCACTGCAACTCCTTGCGGATTTAAAGCTTCCTGAATGCAATCGCGTATTTGATTTGTCAGGCGTTCCTGCACCTGCAATCTTCGTGCAAAAGCATCGACAACCCGCGGAATTTTGCTCAAGCCGACAATTCGTCCGCTTGGAATATACGCGATGTGCGCTTTTCCAAAAAATGGGAGCAGGTGATGTTCGCACATGCTGTATATTTCGATGTCTTTCACCAGAACCATTTGCGAATAGTTTTCTTCAAAAATGGCCGATCTGATGATTTCTTCAGGATTTTCGTGGTAACCTTTGGTGAGGAACTTCATGGCTTTTGCCACGCGTTTGGGTGTGTCTAAAAGCCCTTGTCTGTCAGGGTTTTCACCAAGTTCGAAGAGCACTTCGCGATAAAGCCCTTCCATCTTCTTCTGACTATCCAACGCTGCGCCTTCCTGACTTTCTATCATTCCATTTCATTTTTATTCACCAAAATATTCGGCGTAGTTGTTGGCTGTTTCGTGCAGTCTTACGGAGTGCAATTTGCATCCATGTTGCTCCACCTCAACCTGCAATTGTTGCCAGATGGCTACTGCCAAATTTTCAGTACTTGGCATGATATTTTGCATAAACGGAACATCCATGTTCAAATTCTTGTGATCCAAGGCATCAATCACCCTGCTTTTCATAATCGTACTCAGCAATTTCAAATCCATCACGCAACCGGTATCCGGATTTGGCTCACCTTTCACTGTCACGAACAAATCGTAATTGTGTCCATGCCAGTTGACATTCGCACACTTGCCAAATACCTCGAAATTTCTGGCATCTGACCAATTCGGATTCCATAATTTGTGCGCTGCATTAAAGTGCTCTCGTCTTGTAATATGTACCAACGGCATTCCCCAAAAATATTGGCCGCAAAGATACAATCTTATTTCCGATCGCGATATGTCTCTCACCCTTGTGAAATCAATATCTTTGGCCAATTAAACACACCTTGAATGATTATAATTACCGGTGCTGCGGGATTTATCGGAAGTTGTCTCACAGCCGGGCTTAACGCCAAAGGATACGAAGACCTTATTCTGGTCGATGACTTTTCGAAAAGCGAAAAAGATTCAAATCTTAAAGACAAAATTTTCACGCAGAAAGTTGACCGCAAAGAATTTGCAAACTGGCTCGAAGCCAATCACAAACTTGTGTATTTCGTTTTTCATCTTGGTGCGCGCACCGACACAACTGAATTTGATAAATCGATTTTTGATGAACTCAATCTGAATTATTCGAAAAAGGTATGGCAGCAATGTGCCGACTTCGGCATCCCGCTGGTATATGCGAGTTCGGGAGCTACATATGGTCTGGGCGAACATGGATATGACGACAACCACGAGGTAATCGAAAAATTAAAACCCCTCAATCCATATGGCGATTCAAAAAACGATTTTGACAAATGGGCTTTGAAACAACCCAAATCACCTTATTTCTGGGCGGGTCTCAAATTTTTTAATGTTTACGGACCCAATGAATATCACAAAGGCCGGATGGCATCTGTGGTTTTTCACGCTTATAATCAGATCAGGGAAAAAGGTTTTGTAAAACTCTTTCGGTCGCATCATCCCGACTACAGAGACGGTGAACAATTACGCGATTTCGTCTATGTAAAAGATGTTGTCGATGTCTGCCTTTTCCTCATGAAGCATAAAAGCCCTTCCGGTTTGTATAATCTCGGCACCGGGCAGGCGCGCAGTTTTTTGGATTTGGCGAAAGCCACCTTTCAGTCCGTGTCGGTTGAACCGAAAATTGAATTTATCGACACCCCGGAAGACATCCGCGATAAATACCAGTATTTTACGCAAGCGGAAATGGGAAAATTGCGCGATGCGGGCTTCAAACAAAACTTTATGACATTGGAGGAAGGAGTAGCGGATTACGTGAAAAATTATTTGCGCACCAGCGCAAATATGTAATTCAAGCCATTATCCGTTTTGAAAATTATAGCGCTTTTTTCAGCTCCAGCAAAAATGCCCTGATGCCTTCGAGTTTTTCGATGACCACCACATTGTCCGACACGTCTTCTTTGTTGTCTTTGAGTTTGGATTTTGCTCCTTGCAGGGTATACCCGCGTTCCTTCACGAGGTGGTAGATTATTTTCAGGTTGTCGACATCCGCTTGCGTAAATAGCCGGTTTCCTTTTTTATTTTTCTTGGGTTGAAGAATGTCGAATTCCTTTTCCCAAAACCGGATGAGCGAATTGTTGACCTCAAACATGGCCGCCACTTCACCAATGGTATAGTACAGTTTTTCTACTTCTCGTTCTTTATAAGGCATCTTAGTCGAATGATTGGTTGGCATGTGACGAAAGTTCAATCATCAGATCGTATTCCTGCGGTGTCAAATCATTGAAGTAGAAATTGGCAGGATTGATTTTCTTTCCATCTTTTATGACTTCGTAATGCAGGTGAGGCCCGCTGCTCGTTCCGGTATTTCCTATTTTTCCAATTACATCTCCCCGTTTTACTTTTTGGCCTCTTTTCACGTCAATGGCGCTCATGTGGGCATAGAGGGTCCGATAACCAAAACCATGATCGATGACCACGTGTTTGCCGTATCCGCTTCTCGCATTGATCACCTGGATGACCTTTCCATCGCCGGTTGAGAAAATATCTGTTCCTACGGGAGCAGAAAAATCCATTCCTGCATGCATTTTGCTCACTTTATAAATGGGGTGAATCCGGAATCCAAATCCACTTGCCACGCGTTTCATATCCTTGTTGGCCACGGGTTGAATGGCCGGGATAGAGGCGAGAAGCTGTTCCTTGTTTTTCGCCATTTCGATCACTTCATCAAAAGACTTCGTCTGAACGTACATCCTTTTGGCAATATCGTCCAACCGTTTTGAGGTAGAAATAACCAGCTTTGAATTGTTGAAACCTTCCAGATCCGAATACCGGTTTACGCCACCCACCCCTGCTTTCCGCACATTTGCAGAAATGGGCTCAGCTTCAAATATGACCCGGTAAATATTATCATCGCGTTTTTCGATGTCATTCAAAACGCGCTCCAGCAATCCGAGATCTTTGTTGAGCAGCGTATACTTTTGCTGGAGCTGTGCATTTTCCCTTTTCAACACCAATTCTTTCGGCGAATCAATAAATGTATAGGCGAGGGAAAGAATAATCCCCGCAAAAAACATCCCTACCAGCAGATAAGTCAGGCCTTTTTTTAGCCTGTCTTTCACTGTTAGCTGAATTTTTTCATAGTTCAGCGTAGAGGGATTGTACTTGTATTTTATTTTTGCCATCAGGCGAAATGGTTTGAGGTCTAAAAGTATCTAAATTGACCAGTTTACACAATATACTTGTGTCGATGAAATCTGCATCTTTGCCGAAGAATTAAATAGCTTCTATGAAATCTGCTCAGATCAGGGATAAATATCTGTCCTTTTTCAAGTCAAAACAGCATGTCCTCGTCGATTCTTCACCCATCGTGGTAAAAAACGACCCGACGCTGATGTTTACCAACGCGGGGATGAATCAGTTCAAAGATATTTTTCTCGGCAACGAGCCGGCAAAAAATCCCCGTGTGGCAGATACCCAAAAATGCCTGCGGGTGAGCGGTAAACACAATGACCTCGAAGAGGTGGGTGTAGACACATACCACCACACCATGTTTGAAATGCTTGGCAATTGGTCTTTTGGCGACTATTACAAACGCGAAGCCATCGAATGGGCTTGGGAATTACTCACCGAAGAATACCAAATTGAAAAAGACAGAATTTACGTCACCGTTTTCGGAGGAGATGAGGCCGATGGTTTGCCTTTTGATCAGGAAGCATTCGATGTATGGAAAAATCTTTTGCCCGAAGAGCGGATTCTGGCCGCTTCCAAAAAAGATAATTTTTGGGAGATGGGTGAAACCGGACCATGTGGACCTTGCAGTGAAATACACGTCGATACCCGAGATGAAGACAGTAGGAAGGAAATACCGGGAAAAAATCTGGTAAACAACGATCATCCCCAGGTGATTGAAATCTGGAATCTGGTTTTTATGGAAATGCAGCGCCGATCTGATGGGTCACTTGCAGGACTTTCGGCAAAACACATCGATACCGGAATGGGTTTCGAGCGGCTTTGTATGGTGCTTCAAGGGAAACAGTCGAGTTACGATACCGATGTTTTTTCGCCGCTCATCGGTTTTCTCGAAAAGGAAACCGGCTTCACTTACACCCAATCTGATTCGAAAAAAGATATCGCATTCAGGGTCATGGCCGACCACGTGAGGGCTGTGGCTTTTGCCATTGCAGATGGCCAAATGCCATCGAATACCGGAGCAGGATACGTAATCCGACGTATTTTGAGAAGAGCGGTGCGGTATGGTTACAGTTTTCTCGACAAAAAGGAACCTGTGATGCATGGCCTTGCCGGCGTCCTGATTAACCAAATGGGCGATTTTTTCTCAGAGTTAAAGTCGAATTCCAACCTGATTCAACAGGTAATCCGCGAAGAAGAGGAGTCATTCCTCCGCACACTTTCCAAAGGAATCCAGCTGATAGAAGACATCATCCAAAGAACGGACGAGAAAGAGATCAGCGGTCAGGTGGTGTTTGAATTGTACGACACTTTCGGATTTCCCGCAGATCTCACTTCCCTGATCCTTTCGGAAAATGGAAAAACATACAACGAAAAGGCTTTCAATGAAGCGCTGGAGTTGCAAAAATCGCGGTCGCGCAATGCGGCCATTCAGGATACCGGCGATTGGGTGATACTCCGTGAGGCTCCAGCCACAGTGTTTGTAGGGTATGATGCCACGGATGCAGATATCTATCTCACCCGTTACCGAAAGGTAAAACAGAAAGGAAAGGAGCAGTATCAGCTCGTTTTTGACAAAACTCCTTTTTATCCGGAAGGGGGAGGGCAGATAGGCGATCGGGGTTATGTCGAATCAGGTGGCGTGCGCATTCCAATTGATGGCACCTTTCGGGAAAATAATCTGATCGTGCACGTATCTCAACGTTCACCGGAAGCGCTAACCGGCGAAGTGGCTGCCTACGTAGCTGCCGACAGGCGGGCCTTTACAGCGCGAAACCATACTGCCACCCACTTGCTGCACCTCGCTTTGCGCCAACTCCTCGGCACTCACGTAGAGCAAAAAGGCTCGCTCGTGGATGTGGATTATTTGCGCTTTGATTTTTCTCATTTCACGAAAGTGAGTGCAGAAGAAGTGAGAATCATTGAACAAAAAGTTAACGCCATGATCCGAAAAGATATGGCGCTGGAAGAATTTCGCAATATCCCCATTCAACGAGCGAAAGAAATGGGTGCCATGGCGCTTTTTGGCGAGAAATACGGTGACCATGTACGCGTGATTCGGTTTGGTGAATCGGTCGAACTTTGCGGTGGTACGCATGTAAATCGGACGGGTGAAATTGGGTTTTTTAAAATTATTTCGGAGGGATCTGTGGCTTCAGGCATACGCCGTATTGAGGCCATCACGGCTTTGGCGGCAGAAAATCACATTTTTGAACGTCTGGACCTGGTGGACGCCATTTCCGAAAAGCTGAAAGCGCCTGGAAATGTGGCCAAAGCAATTGATGTTTTACTCGGGGAAAACCAGGAATTGCTCAAAGAAATTGTCCGTTTTAAAAGAACCCAGGCCGGACTCGTCAAGCGTGAATTGATTGATGGTATTGAAGTCATTGACGGCGTCAATTTTATTGCGCGAAACGTGGAGCTTGACGTTGCAAATATCAAAGACATAGCCTTTCAGTTAAAA
>Ga0105044_10000525_pt1 | contig 47125 bp, 41 predicted proteins | sample MAT01_FD_78092 | JGI IMG/M metagenome (GOLD analysis project Ga0105044, IMG submission 78092) | Freshwater microbial communities from Lake Fryxell liftoff mats and glacier meltwater in Antarctica - MAT-01 | ecosystem: Environmental > Aquatic > Freshwater > Ice > Liftoff microbial mat | place...
ACGGCAGCGCCGAGTTCGAGCAGGACACCGCGGCCGTGTTCGCCGGCGCGGGCTTCCGGGTACTCGTGCTGCCCCGCCCGATGCCCACGCCCGTCATCGCGTTCGCCGTGCGGCACTTCGGCGCGATCGCCGGGGTCATGATCACGGCCAGCCACAACCCGCCGCAGGACAACGGCTACAAGCTCTACCTCGGTGACGGCGCCCAGATCGTGCCCCCCACCGACACCGAGATCTCCGCGCTGATCGACGGCATCCGGCGCACCCGCGAGCTGCCGATGACGACCGACGGTGTCGAGGTGGCGGGGGAGGACCTGCTCGATGCCTACGTCGCCGGCGCGGTCGCCCTCCTACCGCCCGGAGCGCGATCGGTCAGCACCGTCTACACAGCCATGCACGGAGTCGGCGCCGAGACGCTGCGTCGCTCGTTCGCGGCGGCCGGCTTTGCCGCACCGCACGAGGTCGTGCAGCAGGTCGAGCCCGACCCCGACTTCCCCACCGTGGCCTTCCCGAACCCGGAGGAGCCCGGCGCCCTCGACCTGTCGCTGGCGCTGGCCAAGGCGGTGGGTGCCGATCTCGTGCTCGCCAACGACCCTGACGCCGACCGGTTGGCCGTGGCGGTGCCCGATCCCGCGGCCGCCGGCGGCTGGCGGGCCCTCACGGGCGATGAGCTGGGCACTCTGCTCGCCGACCACCTGCTTCGCCGGGGCGGCCACTCGGCGGAAGACGTGCTGGCCACCACGGTGGTGTCGTCGCGGTTGCTCTCGACGCTGGCCGCAACGGCTGGGGTGGCCTACGGCGAGGCCCTCACCGGCTTCAAGTGGGTGGTGCGCACACCGGAGGAGGGCCAGCGGTTCCTGTTCGGCTACGAGGAGGCGCTCGGCTACTGCGTCGGCACGCTCGTGCGCGACAAGGACGGCGTGAGCGCGGCGATGGTCGCCAGCGAGCTGGCTGCCGAGCTGAAGGCATCGGGCAGCAGCGTGGTGGAGCGGCTGCACGAGATCTTCCGCACCCATGGCGCCCACGTCACGCGCCAGCGTTCGATCCGCGTCGGAGGTAGCGATTGGCTGACTCGGGTCACCGCCGCCATGGCCGCCGTGCGAGCCACGCCACCACCCGAGCTCGCGGGCCGGGCGGTGCTCGAGATCGAGGATCTCGCTGCCTCTCCCTCCCGGTTCCCGGTGCCGTCCGATGTCCTGGTGTGGACGCTCGACGGCGCTCGCGCGGTCGTGCGCCCCAGCGGCACGGAGCCGAAGCTCAAGTGCTACGCGGAGGCCGTCGAGCCCGTCGGCACCGACGGCGATGTCGAGGCAGCCCGGCTCCGCGCCAGCACGGTGGTGGACGCCGTGCTCGAAGCCGTCGCCGCCCTCCTGTCCTCGCACGGGCTATGACCACCCCACCCGGCCGCCCGACTGTTCGGAGCGCGTTCAGTGTGCTTCCATCGCGAGGTGGACGATTCGACAAGCGGCTGGTCGCGCCGCCGGCGGGGAGGGGTGGCGCTGGGCGCCGCGGTCCTCGTCGTCGCGTTGGTGGGCGCAGCCATCGTGGTCACGCGGGATGACGGCGCGGCGCCGATCGTGGCGGCCCCGACCACCACGACCAGCACGACGATCCCGCCTACGACGACCACCGAGCCGCCCACTGATGTCCCGCCGGTCACCCTCTTGGCGTCACCGAACGGTGAGATCCCCGCCTTCGACGGCCCGAACGGCGCGCAGATCGACACCGTGGGGCTCTGGTACGGCTATCCGATGACGATGCCGATCCTGGAGGAGCGGGGTGACTGGCTCCGGATCATGATGCCGGAGCGTCCCAACATGCTGACGGCTTGGGTGAAGGCCGACAGCGTGACCCGGAGCACCTCCCCGTGGCGGATGGTGCTCACCCTCAGCGAGACGCGCGTGCGCGTCTACAAGGACGGCTTCGAGGTGTGGACCGCACCGGTGGGCATCGGCAAGGACAGCACGCGCACACCGACGGGCAGCTACTACGTGGCGGTGGTCGAGCAGCCCGGGCCGGCCGGCTACGGGCCGGTGGTAGTGAACCTCAACGCCCACTCCGAGGACATCGAGAGCTGGCAGGGGAGCGGCGACGCCATCACGGCGTTCCACGGACCGTTCGGGTCCGAGGAGCTCATTCGCGCCGGCGGCGGCAAGGTGTCGAACGGGTGCCTCCGCATGCTCCCGGAGGACCAGCTCAAGATGGCCCCGATCACCGTCGGCACCCCGGTGGACATCGTCGCCTGACGCTGATCAGGCGGTGCCGAAGAGACGGTCGCCGGCATCGCCCAGCCCGGGGATGATGTACGCCTGATCGTTGAGGCGCTCGTCGATCGAGGCCGTGACCACGTGGGCGACGAGGCCCGATGCTTCGAGTCGCGCGATGCCCTCCGGTGCGGCCAGTACGCACACCGCGGTGAGCGGCCCGGCGCCGTGCTGGGCGAGGATGCGACAGCTGTGCTCCATCGATCCGCCGGTCGCCAGCATCGGGTCGAGCACGAGCACCGGCCGGCCGTGCAGCTCATCCGGCACGGAGTTCATGTAGGGCTCCGGCGCGAAGGTGGCCTCGTTGCGAGCCACGCCGATGAACCCGGTGTCGGTCTCCGGGAGATGGCGCAACACCCCGCCGAGCATGCCGAGCCCCGCCCGCAGCACCGGCACTACGAGCGGCGGATGGGCCAGGCGCACGCCGTCCGTCGGCCCCATGGGGGTGGCAATGGCGATCGTCTCGATGGCCATGTCGCGCGAGGCCTCGTACACGAGCATTCCCGAGAGGTCGTCCATGGCGCGACGGAACCCGGCTCGGTCGGTGGCTTCGTCTCGGAGCCGGGTGAGGAGCTGGGCGGCGAGAGGGTGCGCGACGACGGTGACCTGCATGACCGGCATGACCGGCATGATGTCACTCCGTGCGGAGGACCTCGGCAGGTCGAGGCCGAGTGACCCGGCGACCCGGCAGGACCGCCACCACCCGGGCGACCGCGAGGGCGGGCGGTACGAGCAGGGCGAGGGTGACGATCGCGAAAGGCGCAGTGTCCTGAAGGGGCACTCGCTCCGCCACGAGCCGCCACCCCACGCGCCCGGCGGCGGCGCCCAGCGGGATGCCGACCACGAGGCCGGCGATGAACAGTGCCGTGCCCTGGACGTTCACAACCGAGCGGGTGCTTCGCTTGGTGAACCCGAGGGCGCGCAGGATCGCAAACTCGTGGGCACGCGCTCGCGCGGTGGTGAGCAGCAAGTGCAGGAGCGCCGCGACGGCGAGGACGGCGAGAAAGGCGGCCAGCAGCCGGGGTAGGGAGCGGACGTCGCGGAGGTTGACCAGCTCGGGCGGGAGGTCGGCAGGTCTTGAGAAGCCGTCGAAGCGGCGCGCCACCGCCTCGAGCTCCGCCAGCCCGCGGTCGGTCGATCCCTGTGTGAAGGTCGCCACCAGGTAGCGCTCCGTGTCGTTGGGCGGGAACGAGTTGGCGGCGTCGTAGTCCGACGGCGCAAGCCAGATCCCCTGATCGAACGAGGAGTGCACCTCAGTGGGGAACAGGGCCGTGCCGACGATCGTGACCGTGAGGCCGTCCTCGCCGATCTCGACCTCGTCTCCGATCCCGACGTCGAGCTGGTGGGCTGTCCTCGGTCCCATGGCGACCTCACCACGCGCCTGCGGGCCCCGTCCTTCAAGGACGGTGAGCCCGATGGCCGGGGAGCCGAAGCCGGCCCGCAGGGCATAGCTGGGCACGCCGCTGGCGGACTCGACGGGGATCGCGGCCCGGTCGACCTGTGCCACGGAGTCGATGGCGCCGAGGTCCTCCACCGCCGAGACGAAGTCGTCCCGGAAGCCACGCTCGGTGAAGGCGGCGTCGTCGCCCGGGACGATCTGCGCCTCCCAGGCAACCCCCGCCCGCTCGGGTTGATCGAAGGCAGAGGTCAGGCCGGCGTCGAGGGTGAGGGCGCTCGCCACGCCGAGCACCCCGACGACGGCGCCCAGGAGCGCCGTTCGCACGGGCAGGTCCCGTCGGGCCCCGCCCCGCCCGAACGCCATGGACGTCCCGATGCCCACCGCCGGCGGCGAGTGCTTCCGGATCCACTCGCTGATCCCCCGGCCGGTATCGGTCGGCTCCAGCGAGCGGCGACCCGCCGCCAGCCAGGCACTGAGGAAGGCGCCGCCGAGCACCAGCAGGACGAGGGCCACCACGCCTGGAACGAGCACGGTCGCGTCGACGTGCATTCCCGGGTCGGGTTCGAGACGACCGGCGATGCCGAGCGGAAGGAACCCCGACACGGCCACGGCGGTCACGATGCACGCCAGCACCGCGGCTACTGCGGCCGGGAGGTGGGTGAGCACGGCAGCGGTGGCCACCGTCGTGCGCCGCATCCCGATGGCGGCAAGCACGTCGGCCTCGCGGCCCGCGCTGGCGGCCGAGCGGGCGATCACCTGCCCGGCCAGCACCAGGCCCGCGAGGGTGATCGCCCCCGCCAGCAGCACCAAGGCCGAGCGCTGGACGTCCGTGGAGGCAGTGACCCGGCGCGCCGTCACCCCGAAATCGAGGATCGGGGTCCCGGGAGCGATGTCCTCGGCGGCGTGGGCCTCGACCGCTGAGGCGCCGGACGGATCCTCCAGCTGCACGAAGGCGTTCTCGACACGCACGATGTCCGGGTGGAGGCGCAAGAGCCCCGGCGAGCCGATGATGAGGCCGTCGCCCACGAACAGCGCATCTACGGGGGTCTTCACGATGCCGACGACGCGGATCTCGATCTGCGGGCCCTCGACCTCGCCATCAGGACCGGCCTCGGCGTTCGCGTCGGTGTAGGGCTGAAAGGTGAACGTGTCGCCGAGACGGATCCCCTCGTCCGCGGCGACTGTCTCGGAGATGAGGATCTCGTCGTCAGCCGCCGGGTCGAAGGGGCGTCCCTCGACCACGAGCGGGCGGTCGATGACCTGCATCCATTGGTCGTCCGTCGGGGTGAACAGGATGGCGTCGGGATCGTCGTCGAGCTGGCCGAACACCAGTGACCACACGGCGAGGGCCTTGACCTCCGGACGAGCGGCGAGCGGAGCCCAGTCGGGTTCGAACACGCCGACCTGGCTCGAGAACACGACGACGTCGGATGCGTTGGTCTGCTCGCGGATGCGATCGAGGGCGGTGTCCGTGCGGCGGGCGCCGGCGAGGGCGGCCAGGGCGAGGCCAGCGGTGAGCCCGGCCATCAGTCCGGCCGCGACGATGGCGCGCCACCGGTTACGACGGTCGGCGGCAGCCCACAGGCGGGCACCCGCCCACGATCCTCGGTCCATGGGGTGATCGTACGGGGAACCCTCGGACCGATCAGGGGGCCCAGCGGGCGTCTGGCGCGGGTGCTACCACCACCGTTGGGGAAGGATGCACCTCATGGACCGCGCCAGTCTGAGCTCGATGATCGACCACACGTTGCTGAAGCCGGAGGCCACCGCGGCCGAGGTGGAGGCCCTGTGCATCGAGGCCACCGACCTCGGCGTCGCCGCGATCTGCGTGTCGCCGTCGCACCTGCCGATCACGATCGGGCTGGGGCCGAACATCGGGATCGCCACCGTGATCGGGTTTCCCAGCGGAGCCCACCAGCCGGCGGTGAAGGCCCACGAGGCCGAGGTGGCCCTCGATGCCGGAGCCACCGAGTTCGACATGGTGCTCAACCTCGGTCTCGCCAAGGCAGGGGAGTGGCGTGCCGTGGAGGACGACATCGGTGCCGTGCGCGCGGCGGCCCCGGGCGGGCTGCTCAAGGTGATCCTCGAGACGGCTGCCCTCACCGATGACGAGATCGTGGCCGCCTGCGGGGCCGCTCAGGCCGCCGGCGCCGACTTCGTGAAGACCTCCACCGGCTTCCACCCCACCGGCGGCGCGACGGAGGCGGCGGTTCGCCTCATGGCCCGCACCGTGGACGGCCGGCTGGGCGTGAAGGCCAGCGGTGGCATCCGCGACGCGGCCACGGCACTGGCCATGGTGAAGGCCGGCGCCACCAGGATCGGGTGCAGCGCGTCCCGCGCCATCCTCGATGGGGTCGGCTGAACCCCCGACATCTCTAGATGTTGGCGGCGCGCAGGCTGGCGTAGCCGGGCTTGATCTGCTCGTTGATGATGCGCAGACGCTGGTCGAACGGCCAGAACGAGCTCTTCATGGCGTTCAGCGTGAGCCATTCGATGTCCGTCCACCCGTAGCCGAACGCGTCGACGAGCGCCGCCATCTCGGAGGTGAGCGTGACACCGCTCATGAGTCGGTTGTCCGTGTTCACGGTCACTCGGAACTTGAGGCGGGTGAGCAGCCCGATGGGGTGTTCGGCGATCGAGTTGCACACGCCGGTGTTGACGTTCGACGTGGGGCACATCTCGAGCGGGACGCGGCGGTCGCGCACGAAGCTGGCCAACCGGCCGAGGGTGGCGCGGCCGTCATGGCCCACCGTGATGTCGTCCACGATGCGCACCCCGTGGCCAAGCCGTTCGGCGCCGCAGAGCTGCACGGCTTCCCAGATCGAGGGCAGGCCGAACGCCTCGCCGGCGTGGATCGTGATGTGGAAGTTCTCGGACGCCACGAGCCGGAAGGCATCGAGGTGGCGCGTGGGTGGGTTGCCGGCCTCGCTGCCGGCGATGTCGAAGCCCACGACCCCTGCGTCGCGATGGCGCACCGCCAGCTCAGCGATCTGTGTGGAGTGGGCGGCGTGGCGCATGGCGGTGAGGATGGTGCCGACCATGAGCGGCATGCCGGCACTGCCGAGCCGGAAGCCCTCCAGCACCGCCTCCACCACCTCGTCGAGCGACAGACCCGCCTCGAGGTGGAGCTCGGGCGCGAAGCGCACCTCGGCGTAGACGATGCCGTCAGCCGCGAGGTCTTCGGCACACTCGCTCGCCACGCGGATCAGGGCGTCCTTCGTCTGCATCACACCCACGGTGTGGGCGAAGGTCTCGAGGTACAGGACGAGGTCCTGGCGCGCCGCTCCCTCCGTGAACCATGCGGCCAGGGCCGCTTCATCGGTGGTGGGGAGAGCGTCGTAGCCCGTCTCCGCCGCGAGCTCGATGATGGTGGCGGGGCGCAGGCCGCCGTCGAGGTGGTCGTGCAGCAGCACCTTGGGGGCGGCCCGCAGCTGTTCGAGAGTGGGTCCGTGCTGCATCGGTTCACGCTACCGCTGCTTCTCGGTGGCCCGTCAGGTCCCGGCCATGGCGCCCCGGAACGTGGCTCTCGTGCTCTAGCGCCGGCGGCGGACGACGCGCCGAGCGCGGACGAGGACGGCCAGCGCGGTGGGGGCCGCGGCAGCGAGGGTGGCCCAGGCGAGGATGACGACGATGAGGTCGACCCGCTCGAGGGTGGTGCGGCCGAGCTGCGTCGCGAAGCGATCAGAGTGCGCGACGATGGCCCCGAGCCACGCGGCGGCCGCCAGCAGGGCCAGGAGCATCGTGAACGCGGCGAGGTCGGCGGCCCCGGTCCGACGACCGAGCGGATGGTGAGCTCGCGCCTCACGGATCGGAGCGACGGCGGGCAAGGGGTGCACCGATCGGGTGGGAAGGTCGAGCCCTGCCACCTGGCGAGCGGCCCGCGTGACCTCGACGATCTGGCCGCGACAATCGGGACACTCCTCGGCGCCCCCCGGGAGGTCATAGCCGCATCGCTCGCAGAGCTGCGTCGCCTGCACGCTGATCCTTCGCCCTTGTGATCGCCGCGCCAATCCGGAGCGACATCCCCCACCGTAGAGGCACGCGCGTGCGCGCGGACGTTCCCTAGAGCTGTTGGCGACCGCGGGCCACGACGGCCTGGCGGCTGGCTTCGAGCGCCGCCGGATCGAGCCCGGCTCCCTGCCAACGACCGGCTACCTCGGCCTCCAGCTCCCACGCCCCCGCCCCATCGCGAAGGGCACCTTCGTCGTAGGTGGTGAGCATCTGACGCACCGCCCGGCCGTCGATCGTGGCGATGTCCGCCGCCAGCTGCTGGCAGAAGGGCAGCAGCTCGTCATGCGGCACGACGTGGTTGACGAGACCCCACGCCAGCGCCGTGGTCGCATCGAGGAAGTTCCCGGTGGTGGAGAGCTCCTTGGCTCGGCGCACGCCCACCGCCTCGGGGAGCAGCACGGTGAGCCCCCAACCCGGCATGATCCCGACGCGAGCATGGGTGTCGGCAAAGCGGGCTCGCTCCGACGCGATCAGGTAGTCGCACGCCAGCGCCAGCTCGAACCCTCCGGTGATGGCGACACCGTTGACCGCCCCGATGACCGGCGTGGCCATGTCGGGGAACGGGCCCTTCTGGGAAGCGGCACCCGGCGCCGGCCCGGCGGCGCCCGTCTCCCGCAGCGCATCGCCGCCGGCCGCGAGCTCCTTGAGGTCGAGGCCCGCACAGAACGCGGGGTCGGCGCCGGTGAGGACGATGGCGGCGATGTCGTCGCGGTCGTCGAGCTCCTTCAGTGCGGTGGGGAGGGCCTTGCGGAGCTCGCGGTTGAGCGCGTTGCGCGCGTCCGGGCGGTTGAGGGTGACGGTGGCGACGGGACCGTCGACCTCCACGAGCACGAGATCAGACATCGTCAGCCCTCTTCGTCGGCGGGTAGGAAGTCGAGCTTCAAGTCGCCGAGGCGCACGAGGGTGCCGGCGATCCAGCCGCCCATGGCCGAGAAGTGATCGTCGAGGATCGAGCCATCGGCGAGCGTGGCTTCGTCGAGCTCGTAGCTGCCCTCGTAGCTCACCTCGAGGGCCCAGTCCTCGGCCTCGAGATCGTTGTTGTAGGAGATCTCGACCGTGGGGGCAGAGCGCTCGAGCCGCTCGGCCCCGATGGGTGGGCTCGTCTCCGGGAGCACGGCCAGCACCGGCTTCACGTCCGGGTTCGACGCCAGCCGCTGGATCCGCATCACGATCTCGATCTCGATCCGAGGGGCTTCGTCGGAGGGTTCGCCGATGTACCACGACCGGTAGGCCGTCTGCGCCCAGGTGGGCCAATCGAGCGTGATGTCGGCTTGCACCCTCGGGGGGAGTCCCTCGCCGGGGAGGCCGTAGGACGTCTCCCAGGTGGTGTCGCCCAGGAGCACGTCGACCTGGAAGCGTTCTTCGAAGGCCTGGCGCTCCAGGAACGCCTTCTCGAAGGTGTCGCGGAGGGCGCCGATCGCATCGGTGAAGACGTGGTCCAACATGGGACGCCGACGCTACCCGGCGCGCTCCGCTCCCCGTTCAGGCGCGAGTCGGCTCGGGGCTCATCAGGGCGGTGGCCACGGACATGCCGAGGTCGCGGTGGCGCAGGGTGGCGATCTGGCGCCCATCCTGCACGGCGTCCTTGATCGTCCCCAAGTGGTCGCCGAGCTGCTCGGCGGCGGCATCGAGATCAGCCACGGTGATCGCCAGCCCGAAGAAGCCAGGGTCTCCCTCGCCGGCCGCCTCGGGCTGGCCCACGAGCTCGAGGATGACCTCGCCGAGGCGGAAGAAGATCTGGCGCATGGGCGCGCCGTAGGTGTCGGTGTCGCGCTCGCCTCGTTGCTCGACGCCGAGAGCGCCGAGGGCTGCGGTCGTGCGGGCGAGATCGGGCGAGAGCAGCACCACGTGGTCGATGTGGGTGGCCCCATTGGCGTGGGTGGCGGCCTCGGCCAGCGGCGCGTCCGACGCGGTGGTCGGCAGCCCGTCCATCGCGCCGTCGGCCAGCCGGGCGACGGGCGCGTCACGCAGCGACCACCCGAGGATCCGCTGGCCGCCGTCGCGCCCCACGAGCCGCACCCGCACCGTCCCGATGCGACACGTGTGGTCATCGTCCACCGTGAAGCCGGCCGCCTCCCACGCCTCGCGCGGGTCGCCCACCAGGATCTCGTCGATCGTCACACCCATGCCCGCACCGTAGGCTGCAAGGGTGCACGACGCCGTCGTCATCGGATCGGGTCCCAACGGCCTGGTGGCCGCCAACGTGCTGGCCGATCGAGGGTGGGACGTCGTCGTCCTCGAGGCGAACGACACGCCCGGCGGCGCTGTCCGCAGCGGCGAGATCACGGCGCCCGGCTTCCGTAGCGACCTCTTCAGCGCGTTCTACCCTCTCGGTGCGGCGTCGCCGGTGTTGCGCGATCTCGACCTCGAGCGCTGGGGGCTCCAGTGGGCCCGGTCGCCGCTGGCACTGGCGCACCCGACCGTCGACGGCCCGAGCGCCCTCCTGTCGATGGACCTCGCCGAGACGGCGGCCTCGCTCGACCAGTTCGCGCTGGGCGACGGCGATCGGTGGGCGTCGCTGTTCGAGATCTGGGAGCGTACGCACGAGCCGTTCCTCGACCTGCTGCTCCGGCCCTTCCCGCCGGTCAAGGCGGGTCTGCGCCTCGCGGCCTCCGCTGGGCCCACCCTCCCCGAGCTGGTGCGGATCGGCCTGGGCAACGTGCGGTCGATGGGCCGTCGCCACTTCCGCGGCGACGGTGGGCGTCTGCTGCTGGCGGGCAACGCGGGCCACGCCGACATCCCGATGGACCAGGCGGGCTCAGCGTTGTTCGGCTGGATCATGACGTGCCTCGGCCAGTCGGTCGGCTTCCCCACCCCCGCTGGCGGTGCCGGCGAGCTCACGGCTGCCCTCCTGCGGCGTCTCGCGGACAAGGGCGGCCGCCTCGAGCTGGGCCAGCGCGTGGAGGCCGTCGAGGTGCGCGACGGGAGGGCCAAGGCGGTGCGGCTCGTGACCGGTGAGGTCGTGCCGGCCCGGCGAGCGATCCTGGCCGACGTCGGGGCCCCCGCCCTCTACCTCGACCTCGTCGGTGCCCACCACCTGCGCGATGGCTTCGTGAAGCGGCTGCGCAAGTTCCGTCAGGGCCCGAGCACGGTGAAGGTGGACTGGGCGCTGTCGTCGCCCATCCCCTGGACGGACGCCGCCGTCGGCGGGGCCGGCACGGTGCACGTGGGGGATTCAGTCGACGAGATCACCCAGACCTTCCGCGGCGTCGAGGAGGGCGAGATCCCGGCCCGGCCGTTCCTGCTGGTCGGGCAGATGACCACGGCGGACCCGAGCCGCTCGCCGGCGGGCACGGAGTCGGCGTGGGCCTACACGCACGTTCCGCAGGTCACGCGCATCGACGGTGCCAACGAGCTCAAGGGCACGTGGGACGACCGCGAGGGGGAGCGCTTCGCCGAGCGCATGGAGGACCGCATCGAGCGGCTGGCCCCCGGGTTCCGAGACCGCATCGTCGCTCGTCACATCTTCACGCCGCCGGCCCTCGAGGCGAGCAACGCCAACCTCGTCGGCGGCGACATCGGCAGCGGGACGATGCAGCTCTCGCAGCAGCTCGTCCTCCGCCCCGTGCCCGGCCTCGGCCGCGCTGAGACGCCGATCAAGGGGCTCTACCTCGCCTCGGCGTCGGCGCACCCCGGTGGGGGAGTCCACGGCGCCTGCGGAGCCAACGCCGCCGAGGCCGCGCTCCTCCACGACCGCTTCCGCCGCACCTAGGTTGTCACCGGTGCGGATCCGGGTGGTGCTGGCCGAGGACAACACGCTGCTGCGGGAGGGGATCGCGCGCCTGCTCGAGCGGGCCGACGACATCGAGCTGGTGGGCGTGGCCGCCGACCGGCCCGAGCTCGAGGCGCTGATCGAGGCGACCGACCCCGACCTCGTCGTCACCGACATCCGCATGCCCCCCACCGGCACCGACGAAGGCATCCAGATCGCGGCGGCGCTGCGGGCGACGCGCCCCCGGGTCGGCGTCGTCGTGCTGAGCCAGTACGTCGAGCCGGCGTACGCGCTGGCGCTGCTCGACGGGGGCTCGGAGGGTCGCGCCTACCTGCTCAAGGAGCGCGTGAGCGAGGTCGACGAGCTCCTCGGGGCCATCCGCAAGGTGGCCGCCGGGGGATCGGTCATCGACTCGAAGGTGGTCGAGTCGCTGGTGTCGACGAAGCGTCCCCGAGCGACCGATGTCGACCGCCTGACGCCGCGCGAGCGCGAGATCCTCGGCGAGATGGCCCAGGGCAAGAGCAACGCTGCCATCGCCAGTGCCTTGGTGCTCTCGACGCGTGCCGTCGAGAAGCACACGAACTCGATCTTCTCGAAGCTGGGGCTCTCCGAGGAGGTCGATCTCAACCGTCGCGTGAAGGCGGTGCTCCTGTACCTGGCCGATGGCGGAGGGGGCGGCGGAGGGGGAGGGTAGCCACACCCCCCGCACACCTGGCCACACCCTGGGAGACGCCGCCGTGCCCCGCGAAGATGAGCCCGAGATGATGGTTTCCGCCGACGTGGTCTCCGTGCTGATCGTCGACGATCAGGTGCCGTTCCGCCTCGCCGCGCGTGCGGTGCTCCGCCGCACCGACGGCTTCGAGCTGGTGGGCGAGGCGGCCGACGGCGACGAAGCGGTCGCCCTCGCGCGGGAGCTGCGCCCGAGCCTGGTGCTCATGGACATCAACATGCCGGTGATGAACGGCATCGAAGCCACCCGCCAGATCGTGGCGGAGGCCCCCGAGACCACCGTCTTCCTGTGCTCCACCTACCAGCGCTCCGATCTCCCCCCCGAGGCGGAGTCGTCTGGCTTCGCGGCCTACGTCAACAAGGAGGAGCTCGGCCCCGACCTCCTCCGCCGCCTCTGGGACGAGCGCCACCCCGCGTAAGAGCAGGCTCCTAGCCGCGGCGAGCGCGCGGGGGACCTTGGCGGGCCGCCCGGCGGGCGGGGAGCTCGCCGACGAGGTTGGCGATGACGAGCACCGCGGCCGCCGCCAGCGCGAGCGCCAGGGGAACCTGCGGGTTCGCCGCTGCGCCGAGCTGGTGAGCCAGCGCCGACCAACTGGTGCGGCCCGCCACGACGCCCAACGGGAGACCGACGAGCAGGGCCACGACCGTGACGACGTTGGTCTGCCAGCGGACGGTTCGCCGAAGGTCTCGACGACCGAACCCGATGCTGGAGAGGATCGCGAAGGTGGGGCCGCGCCGGCGGACCGAGGAGCTCAGCGTCAGGCCGAGCGCGAGGAGGGCGGCGATGCCCAGCAGCCCGGCGAGGAGGTTGGCGGTGCGGCGGGCCGGCGCGAGGCCGACGACCTCGGCGGGACGCAGGTTCACGTAGGGCGCGGCGAACTCCGGCGGGGATTCGCTGATGGCGGTGGCGATGTCGCGGGTGACCTCCGCCGCCACCGTCGACGGATCGATGCCGTCGGGCAACCGGACCAGCGCCAGCGATGGGTAGGCCCGGTCCGTCTGCGCGCTGAGCCCGTCGAGCGTGAGCAGCGCGCCCTGTCCCAGGCTCGGGTGCGCGCTGGCCACCGGTCCGATGGCGGGGAGGGCGACGATGCCGACCACCTCCAACGGACCGCCGACCGCGTCGATCGTGCCCCCGATCGACGTGTCGAGGTCTCGGGCGGTGGAGGCGCCGAGGGCGACCTCGTCAGGGCCAATGGGCAGCCGTCCTCCGACGGTCGTGACGAGGGCCGGCCCCTCGATGGCCTCGATGCCGATGGCGTTCACCCGTTCGGCTCCCACCTGCAGCGGTCCGAACCCGGCGATCGTGAGCCCCGTCACGTGCGGCGCGGCGGCCGCTGCGTCGGCTTCGGCTAGTTGGAGCTCGTCGTACCCACCCCCGGAGCTGATGGCGAGGTCCGCCGCCCATCCGTACCCCGCCGGCCCCTCGATCAGGTGGCTGACGCTGGCGCCGAAGGTAAGCGCGCTCGCCATCGCGACCACCGACACCGTGCAGGCGGCGAGCGTGGACCGGGTCGGCACACCATCGTGCTGGCCGCCGCCGACGGCGTGGCGGATGCCGACCGCCGGGATGGGCCCGAGCCCGATGGACGCGGCCAGCGCGACGATCCTTGACGGGGGTGCGTGTCCTTCGTCGTTGGTCTGCTGGCGCCGCACCGTGCGCCGCGTGAAGAGCGTCACCGCGGTGCTGAGCAGGAGGGCCAGGGCCAACGTGCCGACGAGGAGCACGGTGGCGTCCAGCGCCACCCCCGGGTGAGGCTCGATGTCCCGCACCGGTCCGACCGGGGTGAGCGGCGAGAGCACGAGGGCACCGACGGCGGCGCCGAGCGCGCCGATCGCGACCGCCAGCAGCGCCGGCGCGGAGACGACCGCGCCCACGCCACCGGCGGACAGGCCGAGCGCCCGCAGCGTGGCCACGTCCGCTCGCATAGCGGCGATCAGGCGGAGCGCGCCAAGGGCACCGAGGGCCAGGGCCGCCAACCCCGCCGCGATTCCGAAGACGGTCAGCCCGGCGACCACCGGCCGGACCGCCCGCTGGACCCGATCGACCTGCACGTCGGTGCGCTGCACGTTGATGTCGTGGGCGTCATCGAGGACGGTCCGGTAGGCGGCGATCGCCTCGTCCACGGTCGTCCCTGGCGTGAGGCGCAGGCCCTGCCAGGTGTAGGTGCCCACGTCGCCCGAGAACTTCGCCGTCAGCGCCGGCGTCGCCAGGACGCGCTGGGACCCATCGAAGTCATCGCCGAGCACCTCGTCCAGGAACTGCCCGATCCCGACCACCCGGGCCTCGATCTGGCCGAGGATCACGGGCTCGCCCTCGAAGCTCTGGTCGATGCCTCCGATGGCGGCGAGGGTGATCACCGATCCGACGTGCAGGTCGGACGACTGGGCTTCGCGCCGGTTGACGAACACCTCCTCGAGTGAGGAAGCGCGCGGCAGCCGCCCCTCATCGAGGGCGACGGTGTCCTGGTCGATGAACCGTCCGTCGAGCGAGCCGAGGATCTCCGGCTGCACGGCGGCAGCCTCGGTGGGGTTGTCGGGGTCGAGGATGACCATGTACTCGAGGCCGATGTAGGCGGCGGCGGCCTCGACCTCTGGCAACCGCGCGGCTCGCTCGGCGATCTCGCGCGCGTCCGCGGGGTCGCCCGCCGTCTCGTCGACGGAGATCACGTTGATGGCGACGTCGGACGCGTGGCTCGCCTCGAGATAGCGTGGGAAGGCAGACGCGGTGCGGCGTGCGCCCGCCAGCGCGGTGAGCGAGACGGCCCCGGTGAGGGCGATGACGAGGACCAGGCCGAGGATGCCCCGGCTGTTGGAGCGCAGCGACCGCCGGACGAGAAGGCCGAGCGCGCTCATCAGAGCGGGATGGTGCCGGTGATGGTGGCACCTTGTCCGAGCTCGGATGACCAGGTGACGGTGCCGCCGATGGCCCCGAGGCGGTCGCTCATGTTGACGAAGCCGTGGCCGGCGGTGGCGGTGACGATGTCGAAGCCGGGACCGTCGTCCGCCACCTCGAAGCGGAGCTGGCCGTCGGTCGCCTCCACCGTGACGTGGACGCTCGCGTCCGGCGCGTGCTTGGCGGCGTTCTGGAGCGCCTCCAGGCAGCAGAAGTAGACCGCCGCCTCCACCTCGCTGGGATGGCGCCCGACCCCCTCGGCGGCGACGGCGACCGACAGCGGGCTGCGGTTGGCGGCGGCCCGCAGGGCCTCGCTCAGGCCGCTGTCCATGAGGAGTGGCGGGTAGATGCCGTGAGCGAGGTCGCGCAGCTCCTGGATGGTGCCCTTCACCGCGTCACCGAGGGCGTCGAGCATCTCGGCGGCGGACTCGGGGTCGTCGGTCAGCATGTCCTTGGCGAGGCGCAGGTTCACCGCCAGCGCGACGAGGTGCTGCTGGGCGCCGTCGTGGAGGTTGCGCTCGATCTTGCGGCGTTCGGCGTCCCCGGTGGCGACGATGCGGGCCCGCGAGGCCTGGAGGTCGTCGTTGGCCTGCTTCAGGTTCTCGAGGCTCTCCTGCAGCGCCGAGTCGAGCTGCACGTTGTGGAGCGCCAGGCCGACCTGGCGCGCCAGCTCGGTGAGCACGCGGTCGTCCTCCTCCGTGAACTGGTCGCCGTCCACCTCGCGCTCGATGACGAGGAGCCCGAGGAGCTCTCCGCTGTGGGACGCCGGTGCGACCCGGAGCTGCGCCCGGTCGCGACCCTCCAGGAGCGCGGGGAGCCACACCTCGAGCCACGCGTTCCCGGTCACGCCGGCCCGCGTCACCACTGGCTGCTCCTCGGGCCCGAGGACGATGGGCGCCGCGGTGCGGTCGGGCACGGCCACCGCCACCTCGAGGCGGCCAGCGGAGCCGGTCCAGATCTCGGCGCGCCGGAGCACGAGGACCTTGCGCAGCGACTCGGCGAGCTGCAGGAGGAGCTCGTCCATGGGGATCGAGCGGCTGAGCCGGCTCCCCCAGGTGCGCAGCACCTCGTCGGGCGGGTGGCGCTCGCCGTACACGAGCCGGTTCGCCGTCTCGGCCAGCCGCTCCCGCGCCGGCACGTAGGCGAGGGACGCCGCCGCCGCCGCCAGCATCGAGAGCACGAGGAGGCTCCGTTCGCTGTCCGCTGGCGCCCGGCCCAGACCGATCACGATCACCAGGTAGACGGCGACGACGACAGCGGTGAGGCCCGTGGCGGAGACCGTGTGCACGAGGACCTTGTCGACGCGCCGCGAGATCCGTTCGCTCGTCCCCGCCATCAGCGCCAGCGGCACGAGGGCGGTGGTGCTGGCCGCCACCTCGGTGGGGTGCGCCGGCCAGTGGACGAGCAGGTACAGCGCGGCGAGCACGAGGGCGACTTCGATGATGACAGCGACGGCGCAGCCGACCAGCTGCAGCCGCTGGCGGGCGACGCCCATCGACGCGCGATAGGTCTGGTGCGCGACCGGCAAGCCCACCAGCAGCGCGCCGACGGTGGCCGCGGCCACGGCTCCGGCGGACGGCACGCGGTCGGCGGCTGCCAGGCCGACGCCGATGACGACCGCAATGGAGTAGGCAGCCACGGCCAGGTTGCGATGGGAGGCCCGATCGAGGCGGCCGTGGGGGATCACGAGCTCCAGGTGCAGGGCGACGGCGGGGACGACCGATGCTGCGATCGCGTGGAGCGAGGCAAGGTCGGCCGAACCGGCGGTCGCCGCGCACGCGCCACCGGTCAGGGCGGCTGCGGTCGTGACCAGGGCCAGGCGTGCGAGGCCGCGTTGCGCCAGCACCACGGAGGTGAGCCCCCATGCGGCGATGACGGCGGCCCGCACCCCGCCACCGGCGACGAGATCCGGGTCGGTGAGGCTCGCGCCGGCCAGGGCCAGCGCCGCCAGCGCGCCCATGACCGCGATCGCGATCGCCCGCAGCATGCCCGCGCCGACCTCGATCGAGTCGTCCAGATCGAGGCCGAGCTTCAGCATCGCGATGGGTGGGCTACCCGAGCGACGGGGCCGTAGCCGCGTCGTCGCCCGGATCGACGACCTTGCCGTCCTTCATTCGGGCGATGCGCTGCGCGGCTACCGCGACGTCGTCGTCATGGGTGACCATGAGGATCGTCTGCCCGCTCTGGTGCAGTCGGCGGAACAGCTCCATCACCTCGTGCCCCCCCTCGGAGTCGAGGGCGCCGGTGGGCTCGTCGGCGAGCAGCAGCGTCGGCTCGTTGGCGAGCGCACGAGCGATCGCGAGCCGCTGGCGCTGGCCGCCCGACAGGGAGCCCGGCGCCGCCTTTGCCTTGTCGGGCAGGCCGAGCAGGTCGAGGAGATCGCGGCCGCGGGTCTCCGCCGGCTTGCGCTTGAGGCCCGCGACCATGGCCGGCAGGGCGACGTTCTCGAGCACCGTCATCCCCTCCAGCAGGTTGAAGAACTGGAAGACGATGCCGATGTGGCGGCGACGCATTCGGGCGAGCTCGTCCTCGGTCTTCCCGGTGACCTCCTCGTCGGCGAGGACGATCGTGCCCTCGTCGGCCTGGTCGAGCCCGGCGACGAGGTTCAGGAGGGTCGACTTCCCGCAGCCCGAGGGCCCCATGATGGCGACGAACTCGCCGCGGGCCATCTGGAAGTCGGCGCCGCGGAGGGCGCGTACCGGGGCGTTCTCGGCCTCGAAGGTGCGGCGCACGCCCCGCACGTCGAGGACGAGGTCGGTGGCGCGCTCATCGGTGGCGCGAGCCGGCTCGGTGGTGGTCATGACGTGCTCCAAGTCTCTCGTTCGATCCGGTAGGTGGTGACGGGGGCGGCGCGACCCTTCACGAGCTCGGGAGGGTTGGCCGTCGCCGGTGGGGTCTCCGTGAGCTCGTTCCAGGTGGCCTCGCTCAGGATGGTCTGGCCGCCGGGGCGGGCCATCTCCTGCAGTCGTTGAGCCAGGTTCACCGTGTCGCCAACCAGCGTGTACTCCAAGCGCTCTTCCGATCCCAGCAGCGCGGCCGCGGCCATCCCGGTCGAGAGGCCGATGCCGAGGAGGAACTCCTCGCGGCTCGTACCCTCCCACGCCCGGTTCAGGTCGTGCTGGGAGCGGTGCATGCTGAGCGCGGCATCGAGCGCGCGATCGGCGTGGTCGGGCTGCGGGAACGGGGCCCCGAACACGGCCATGACGGCATCGCCGACGAACTGCATCACCGTGCCGCCCTGATCGAGGATGGCCCGGTTCATGGCGGCCCGATGCTCGTTGAGCTGCGAGGCGAGGTGGGTGGGTGCGGTGCGCTCGGCGATCGACGAGTAGCTGCGGATGTCCGACATGAGCACGGTGACCTCGAGCTCCTCGGTCTCGCCGATGCGCTTGCCCTCGAGCCGGAGCTTCTCCGCCAGGCCGCCCGGCAGCAGACGGGAGAGCGTCTCCCCCTGCTCCTCCCGGTCGACGATCATCTGGTGCAGCATCCGCAGCCGCCGCAGAGCGCTGTCGTCGCCGCTGCTGGCGCCCTTGGCGAGCACCAGGAAGAGGTGCTCGACGGCATCGGAGATGGCCTCGGGCGTGGTCTGCCGGGTGACGGCGATGGCCTTGATCGGCTTGCCCTCGGCGATGAAGGTCAGCAGCTCCTGGTCGGATTGGGTGAGGTCGTCGTCGCCCGTCTGCACCGGCCGGACGAGCGCATCGACGATCACCGGGTCGAGCAAGGTGCCACCCGTCGCCACCGCTCGGATGGCGTCGATGAGCTGGTCGCCCTCGGCGAGGCGGTCCTTCAGCAGGTACGAGTAGCCGGCGGCACCGTCGGCCAGCAGGGACACGGCGTACTCGGGGTCGTCGTACTGGGACAGGATCACGATACCGGTGCCGGGGTTGCGCTGGCGGATCTCCTTGGCGGCGTCGATGCCCTCGCGCTGGAACGTCGGGGGCATGCGGATGTCGCTCACCACCACCTGCGGCTCGTGGAGGGCAGCGGCGGCGAGCAGCTCGGGGAGGTCCGCCGCCTCGCCCACGACGTCGACGTCGGCCTCGCGAGCCAGCAGGGCCCGGACACCGGTGCGGACGATGAGGTTGTCGTCGGCCAGCACCACGGTGATCACGCCCTCGGCCATGGGCTCCATCAAGCCAGCCAGGGCCGCCAGCGGCGAGGGGGCAGCCATGCGACCCGGAGGGGGTGCCAGCCCCACCCCCCGGACGCCAGGTTCCGCCCTTGGGACGACCCGGGAGAGGGTGGATGCTCGAGCCAGGTCGAGCACGGAGGTGTGCCATGCGGTTGCACTCAAGGGTCGTGGCGGTGTCGTGGATCCCGTCGGAGGCGGTCAAGGGAGCGATGAAGGCCCCCTTCGAGCTGGGCATCGCCCGCTACGACGAGCCGCTGCCCGATGTGCTCGGCGATCTCGAGGACTGGCGCGACCGCGACCTGTTCCGCGTCGCCAACGACCTGCAGGCCTGGGTCGAGGTCGACGACACAGGTGCGATCGTTGCCCACGGCTACGCCGGCGGCGGGGTGATCGGTTCGACGACGATGGGCCTGGGATCGGCCAGCGCGACCTTCCAGGCCGTGGCCTATCCCGACCTCCACGGCGAGGCCGAGGTCGGAGACGGATGGGTGCGCTTCACCCAGACCGCCGGCGGTCGGACGGGCGTGCCCGCGCCACGTCGTGTCGCCAAGCCACCGTTCGTCCAGTACCACGCGCCCACGGCGTGGTCGACGCTGGCCCTCACCATCCACGCCGACGGCCGGACCGACTGGGACCTGGTCGGCGCCAGCCCGTTCCCGCGGCACTGGATCTACGGCCCCGACGGCGCCCTGGCCGCCAAGACCGGGCTCGTCGACTTCAAGGACTGGTACCGGACGGCCTTCGGTGACTTCAGCCCCTGGGGCGGCGAGGACTCCCCGGCGCTGGTCACCGCGGTCGAGTCCGCCATGGAACGCCAGCTGTCGCGGGTGATCATGGGCGAGGGCAAGCCGAAGATCCGCAAGCTCAAGGCGGGCGACGCGCTCACGGAGCAGGGCGCGAAGGCCGACGCCATCTACCTGCTGCTCGACGGCGTCATCCAGGTGCTGGTCGACGGCGAGGAGATCGCCAACCTCGGGCCGGGTGCGCTGATCGGCGAGCGGGCGGTCCTGGAGGGCGGGCGGAGGACGGCCACCCTCATCGCGGTGTCGCCCTGCAAGGTGGCCGAGGCCCGCAAGGTGGAGCTCGACCTCGACCAGCTGGCCGGGGTCAGCACGGGGCATCGGCGGGAAGGGAGTCGCCCGGCGTGAGGGTGCACGTGCTCGGCGTGCGGTGCTCGACGCCGTTGCGCGGCGCGATCCTCCTCCGCCACTGCTCATCCGCCGATCGAGGACCCGATCCGGAGCCTGACGAGCGTCAGAGGTCGAGCTGCCACGCGAGGAAGGCGAGCACGTCGGCGCGCTCATCGATCTGCTTGGTGGCGGGCTTGCCCTGGCCGTGGCCCGCGGCGGCCTCGACCCGCAGGAGGACGGTGCCGGTGGACGCGGCCTGCAGCCGGGCCGCCATCTTGCGGGCGTGGCACGGGTCGACGCGGCTGTCCTCCTCGCCCGTGGTGATGAGCGTGGCGGGGTAGGCGACGCCGTCCGCGACCTGGTGGTACGGGCTGTAGGCGTGGAGCCACGCCAGCTCTTCGGGGATCTCCGGATCGCCGTACTCCGGGATCCAGAGGCGGGCGATGAGGAAGCGCGGGAACCGCACCATGTCGGTGAGGGGCACGTCGCACACCACGGCCGCGCACAGGTCGGGGCGACGGGTGAGGCACGCAGCCACGAGCAGCCCGCCGTTCGAGCCGCCGCGGATCGCGAGGCGGGCGCGAGAGGTGCGGCCCTCACTGACGAGCCAGTCGGCCGCCGCCTCGAAGTCGGCGAAGACCTGGGGCTTGCGCTCGCGCATGCCGGCCTGGTGCCACGTCTCGCCCTCCTCGCCGCCCCCGCGGATGCCAGGGACGGCCACCTGGCCCCCGAGCTCGCACCAGGTCGCGATGAACGGGCTCCACGCCGGGGTCTCCGTGATGTTGAAGCCGCCGTACCCGGTGAGGAGCGTGGGGGTAGCGGGGTCGATCGGCGTCGATGAGCCGTGGACCAGGAGCATCGGCACGTCCGTGCCGTCGGTCGACGCGTAGCGCACCTGGCCGACCGTGGTGTCGTCGATCCGGGGCCCGGGGAGCCGTGTGAGCGCAACGGGATCGGCGCCGGGACGCCACGCGGTGACAGTGTCGGGCCGCATGAACGAGGTGTGGCTGACGGCGACGAGCCCGGGCGCACTGCGGTGCGACGCCAGGCCGATGACCGACGCGAGGCCGCCGAGAAGCGCGCTGGCGTCGGCGAGGCGGGTGCCGTCGGAGTCGTGGTGGTGGAGCGACGACACCCCGGCACGCGTTCGCAGCACGAGCAGGTCGTCGCCCGTCATGGCGAAGGCGGCGACGACGTCGTCGCCCTCCGGCACCAGCTCGGTCACCAGTGGGGTCGGGTCGACGACCGGCCGCTCGGGCCCGTCGGTCCGGATCGGGTGACCGGTGAGCGGCAGGCTGATGAGCCGCCCCTTCGGGGCGTCGAGCGTGGTCTCACCCACGAGGCGATGTCGGTCGGCGTCGACCCGAAGCCAGGTGGTGGCCCCGACGCCTTCCGCCACCGTGGACCAGCTATCGGTGGAGCGGTCGAGCAGGTGCACGTCGGTCTGGCTCCACCCGCGCTCCACGTGCACGAGCAGCCAGCGGCCATCGCCGGAGAGGGTGACTTCGGGCCAGGCCTCCTTGTCCGGAAGGTCGGTGAAGCAGGGCGTGTCCGCAGTGGGGGCGTCGCCGAGCCGGTGCCACCACACGGTGCGGTGGTAGCCGGCCTCGTCGTCACCGACCTCGGCGGGATCGGGATAGCGGGTGTAGGCGAATCCGCTGCCATCCGGCAGCCAGGCCACCGACGCCGCCCGTGTGTGCGGCAGCGCGTCCGGCGCGAGCGCGCCCGTGGCGACGTCGAGCACGCGCAACGTCGACCGCTCATCGCCTCCCACCGAGGTGCCGAAGGCGATCAGCGCGCCATCAGGCGACGGCTGGTACCAATCGATGGCGGAGTTGATCTCGCCGCTGGCGTCGGCCGGATCGATGAGCACCCGGCCGGGACCGTCGATCGGCGTGGCGATCGGACGGACGACGAGGGCGGCGCGATCGCGGTCGCCCCAGCGATCGATGGTGAACAGGCGGTCCCCTCGTACGGCCGCCGACCCGGCGGTGCCCGCCTGGGAGAGCTCGGCCAGTCGGGCGCGGAACCGCCCCCGGGCCGGGACGGCATCGAGGGCGGTGCGAGTGCGAGCGTTCTGGGCCGTGGTCCAGGCCCGCACCTCAGGGGAGGAGCCGTCCTCCAACCAGCGGTAGGGGTCGGCGATCTCGATGCCACCGAGGGTCTCGACGATGTCGTCGACCCGAGTGGCCGGGGGCGGCGGAACCTCGCTCAGAGCCGTGCTCTACGAGTTGCGGCCGCGGTTGGGCTTCCGGCCGTGGTTGGCCTTCTTCTTGCGAGCCCGAATGGTGGCCTTCTTCGTGCGCTTCGACATAAGGGTGACGAGGCTACCGGGCGGCTCGGGGGCATCTCCAGTCGACGACCGGTGGGGGTCAGGTGGTCGGGTGGCTGCTGGCCCAGGCGATGAGGTCGTCGGCGCTCTTGGTGTTGACCACTCGCTCGGGTTCGATCTCCATCCGGGCGGCCTTGTCGCAGCCGTAGACCTGCCACTCGAGCTGGCCGGGGGCATGGGCATCGGTGTCGATCGAGACCTTGCAGTCCCAGTCGAGGGCCAGGGCGAGCAGCTCCTCCGGTGGGTCCTGACGCTCCGGACGACAGTTGATCTCGACGGCCGTGTCGAAGCGGGCGCAGGCGGCGAACACGATGTCGGCATCGAACTCGCTCGGTGGCCGGCCGCCGCCCACGACCTTGCGGCCGGTGCAGTGCCCGAGGATGTCGACATGGGGACTCGCCACCGCCAACACCATGCGGCGGGTCATCTCCGGGGCCGGCATCCGCAGCTTCGAGTGCACCGACGCCACGACGACGTCGAGCCGCTCGAGCAGATCCACGTCCTGGTCGAGCGAGCCGTCCTGGAGGATGTCGACCTCCATCCCGGTGAGCACGCGGAACGGCGCCAGCTCCTCGTTCACCCGCTCGATCTCGTCGAGCTGCTCGAGGAGGCGTTCGCGATCGAGGCCGTGGGCGATCGTGAGCCGCGGCGAGTGGTCGGTGATCACGAGGTACTCGTGACCGAGAGCCATCGCCGTCCGGCCCATCTCAGTGACGGACGCCCCACCGTCGCTCCAGAAGGTGTGGCTGTGACAGTCGCCCTTGAGCGCGGCGCGCAGCTCGGCACCGGCGCCAACGTCGATGGCCGTTTCCGCATCGAGGGCGGCGAGGTGCTCGTCGATGCCGCCGTCGATGGCCAGCGCGATCACCTTGCCTGTGGACGGCCCGATCCCAGGCTGGTCGAGCAGCTCGCCGGCCCGGTGCAGGCGGGTGACCTCGTCGTCGCCGAGGTCTCGGGCCAGGTCCCGCGCCTTGGCATAGGCGGCGACGCGCCGGCCCTCCGCGAGATCCCGATCGAGCAGGTACACCACTCGGTCGAGGGCGTCGGCCGGGCTCATCGTGGTCATGTCGGCACGCTACCGGCGCCTCCCGAAGTCGTCGGGTTGGGGGTCGCGCCCGTACCCTGCTGCGCCATGGAGCGGTTCGGGTTCGTCGGTCTCCCCAATGCGGGGAAGTCCTCGCTGTACAACGCGCTGGCGGGGGGTGGCGCCCTTGCGGCCCCGTACGCGTTCGCCACCACCGACCCGAACGTGGGCATGGCCCGTGTGCCCGACCCCCGCCTCGATGCGCTCGCCGAGATGAGCCAGAGCAAGAACGTGGTGCCCGCCACCGTGCAGTTCGTCGACATCGGCGGGCTGGTGGCCGGGGCGAGCAAGGGGGAGGGGCTCGGCAACAAGTTCCTCAGCCACATCCGCGAGGTCGACGCCATCATCTTCGTGCTGCGGGCCTTCGCCGACGACGACGTGCCTGGTCCGTCAGATCCGCTCGAGCACCTCGGCGTGGTGGAGCTCGAGCTCACCTACGCCGACCTCGAGACCGTCGAGAACCAGATCGAGAAGCGCCGCAAGGCCGCCAAGGGCGACAAGTCCCTGCTCGACGAGGTGGCCGCCCTCGACAAGGCCAAGGCCGTGTTGGAGGCGGGCACCCCGATCTACCGGTCCGACCTCAAAGACGATGATCGCGCGCTGCTCAAGAGCTACTTCCTCCTCACGAATCGGCCCGTGCTGGCACTGGTGAACATCGCCGAGGATCAGCTCGAGGAGATGGAGGCCGTCGTCGCTCCTGTGCGAGCGGAGCTGGCCGGACGAGCGGAGGTGATCGGCATGTGCGTGCAGCTCGAGGCCGAGGCGGCGCGGCTCGACGCCGACGAGCGCGCCGAGATGCTCGAGGGCCTCGGGCTCGGCGAGGGGGCCCTCCCCACGTTCCTGCACGCCGCCTACAAGCTCCTGGGCCTGCGCACCTTCCTCACCACCGGCGAGAAGGAGTCCCGCGCCTGGACCTTCCGAGCCGGCTACAAGGCTCCGCAGTGCGCCGGCGTGATCCACACCGACTTCGAACGGGGCTTCATCCGCGCGGAGGTCATCCACTGGGATGAGCTCCTCGAGCTCGGTTCGTGGAACGCCGCCAAGGACGTGGGCAAGCTCCGTGTCGAAGGCAAGGACTACCTCGTGGGAGACGGCGACGTCATGGAGATCCGTTTCAACGTCTGATCGGCTCGTTCGCTTGGTCATACCCCTGCGCCTCTAGCCTCACCTCTGTGGCATGGCTTCTGCGGGACGGGGAGGTGTTGGCCTCCTTGGAGGTTGCGTCCTCTCGCTCGGCTCGGCGGCGGGGGTTGTTGGGGCGGGACTCGGTGGACGGGGCGTTGCTGTTGCGACCGGCGCGGTCGGTGCACTCGTTCGGGATGCGGTTTCCGATCGATGTGGCCTGGCTCGACGAGGACCTCACCGTGCTGCGCACGACGTGCCTCCCCTGCCACCGGATGACCCGGCTCGTGTTGCGCTCGCGTTCGATCGTGGAGGCTGAGGCGGGTGCGTTTGCCCGGTGGGGGCTCGTCGTGGGCGATCAGCTCGAGCTGCAGGACTGATCGTGCCTCTCGTCCTCGTGGGCACACCCATCGGCAACCTCGGCGACCTCTCGCCCCGCGCCATCGACGCGCTGCGGGGGGCCGACGCCATCTGTTGCGAGGACACTCGCCGCACCGGGCGTCTGCTGCAGCACGCCGGAGTGGAGCGCCGTCCGCTCATCGTCGTCAACGACCACACGGAGGTGCAGGCCATCGACGGGGTGTTGGCCCGATTGGCGCTCGGCGAGCGTGTCGCAGTGGTCACCGACGCGGGCATGCCGGGCATCTCCGATCCGGGCGAGCGCCTGGTGCAGGCGGCGGTCGCCGCGAGCCACGCCGTCGAGGTCGTCCCCGGCCCCTCGGCCGCCATCACCGCCTTGGTGGTGAGCGGCCTGGCCGCCGGACGCTTTGCCTTCGAGGGGTTCCTGCCTCGCAAGGGCTCTGGTCGTTCGGAGCGGCTCGCCGAGCTGGCGACGGAACGCCGGACCGTTGTGCTCTACGAGGCGCCGCATCGATTGGCTCGCACGCTCAACGACCTCGCCGTCGCGTGTGGAGCAGCACGGCGGGTCGCGATCGGGCGTGAGCTCACCAAGCTCCACGAGGAGCACTGGCGGGGCACCCTGGGCGGCGCGGTCGCCTGGGTCGATGAGCACGCGCCCCGCGGGGAGCTGGTGGTGGTCCTCGATGGTGCGCCCGCGCCCGACGCGGCCAGTGGGGACGATGTGGAAGCGGCCGTGCGCGCCCGGCTCGAGGCGGGCGATTCCCCGCGAGACGCCGCCGCCCACGTGGCCGTCGCCCTCGGCATACCGAAGCGGCAGGCCTACGCGGAAGCCACCCGTCAGCGAAGCGAGCGTTAGCTCGCGAGGTGGCGAGCGGCGAGCTCGGGAGCGACGATGTTGATCATCACGCCGGTGCCCTGCTCGAAGCCGGCCAGGCTGGTGAGGCGCGGCACGATGTGCACGTGCCAGTGGAACGGCCCCTCGTGGTGGTGCGGGGCCGTGTGGAACACGAGGTTGTAGGCCGCATCGCCGACATGGGTACGTAGCCGCATGAGGGCATCCCGGATGGCGCGCCCGACGGCGACGACGTCGGCCGGGGAGGTGTTCTCGAGGTGCACTTCGTGGGTGCGCGGGATGACGAGCATCTCGTAGGGCGCCCCGCTCCAGAACGGGCAGATCACCATGACGCGCTCGTTCTCGAGCACCACCCTGTGGCCCGACTGCACCTCGGCCTCGAGGGTGGTGCACAGCAGGCAGGAGCCCTCATAGCGACGGAACCCGGCCTCTTCCTCGGCAATCTCGCCGGGCACGAAGGGGATGCCGAGGAGCTGACCGTGCGGGTGCTCGAGCGACGCGCCCGCCTCCCGGCCCGCGTTCACGATCGCCTGCGTGTAGCGGACGGTGGAACGGCGGGCGTGGTCCTCCATGCGATCCCGGATGGCCGCCATGGCCAGCCCGGCCTGCTTGTCGTTGAGGTCGGCCCAGCTCCCCGTGTGCTCGGGCGTGAACACGAGGACCTCGTGGACGCCACTCGCCGACGCCTGGGTCCAGACAGGCCCGAGGTTCTGCACGCGGAGCGGCTCGTTGCCCTCGAAGGCCGGGAAGAGATTGGGAACGACGCGCACCTGCCAGGCACCGGTGGAGCCGTAGGTCTCCAATGCCGGAGGCGTGGACTCCTCGTTGCCCGGGCAGAACGGGCAGAGGCGATCGGGATCGGACTCGACGGGGAGCTGGCGCGAGATGAGCTCGCCGGGCCGGGCGGCTCGTTCGACGGCCACCGTGACCCATCGACCTGTGAGCGGGTTCAGACGAAGCTGACTCATTGGTGGTCGGCTACGCCTGGTTGCACAGTGCGGACGTTACTCGGGCCGTAGCCGGAGACGTGGACGGTCGCGTCGGCCCCGAACGGCTCCCCGGACCAGCCCGCGTGCCGCCATCGCCGCGACAGGCCGGAGGCGGTGGCCATCGCGTCGAGCTGGGTAGGCGTCGCGTAGCGCAGGTGCCAGGGGCGCAAGCGCGTGCCCTGTGCCGTGAGATGCACGTGTTGGCCGGTGACGGTCTGCGCGACGCGGTCGTGCTGGCTGATGCTGAGCACGACTTCGTCGGCCGCGATGTGGCGCGGCGTCACCGCACCCTCGGTGGCCGGTCCGTCGTCGGAGGGCACGAACGCCTCCACCACGAACTGTCCCCTCGGAGCCAGGAGCGCAGCCACGCGGTCGAGGCATCGTTGCTGCTCGTCGATCGAGCCGAGGTTGAAGAAGGTGTTGAACGCCACGAACACCACGGCAAACGCCGGCGGATCCACGAGATCCAGGGCGGCCATGTCGCCGTGAGTGACGTGCAGGTCGGCGCCGCCTGGCTTCGCCCGGAGGAGGGCCAGCATCGCACTGGAGGCGTCGATCCCGTGCACCTCGATCCCCCGTTCGGCCAAGGGAAGGGCCAACCTCCCGGACCCGATGCCCAGCTCGAGCACCGGGCCGCCCCCCGCCTCCGCCGCCAGCGCGGCGAGCCGCTCGGTGCACGCGGTGATGTCGGTGACCTCGCCGTACCAGTCGTCGTAGACGTCCGCGAAGCGATCTCCGTAGGTGCTGGCGTCGTACCCCTCCACCCCGCCAGTGTGCCGGGCCCCGCGCCGCGCCCGTCGCCGGCCCGGTAGAACTAGGGCCGTGGACTGGGCCGCTCCGGATGTCAGCACTCCCGTCGGGCCGCCGCCGGCCCCCGTGGGCTCGGTGGCGCCGGCCCGGCAGACCGACGGCGCGGCAATGCGCCGGCTCGGACCCTCGACGGCGTTCGACATCCTCGACGGTGCCTTCACGATCCTGCGCCGAGCCCCGGGCACGATCCTCGGGCTCACCGCCATCTTCGTCGTCCCCTCGCAGCTGCTCGCGGCCTACATGATCCGAAACGGCAACGCCGCAAGCATCTTCGACATCATCGAGTCGGGCGACACCTCGCTGCTGGCGAACGAGCAGTCGTCCAGCGGGGGCGACACGTTGCTCGCATTGTTGGCCACCCTGCCTCCATCGCTCGCGCTCGTGTTCGTGGCGGGCGGGCTGACGAAGCTGGTCAGCGCCTGGCAGGTCGGTCACGACGCCACCATCGGGGAGCTGCTCGGCGGCATGCGCCGCCTCGCGTGGCCGCTGGTGGCGTCGCTCCTGCTGGTCAAGGCCGCCGAGCTCGTCGGGTTTATGTTCTGCGTTCTGCCCGCCCTGGCGGTGATGGCCTGGTTCCTCGTCACGGCGCCCGCCATCGCGGCGGAGGGGCTGGGTCCGGTGGAAGGGATGCGACGGTCCGCCCGCCTGGCCAGTCGGCGTTTCTGGCCGGTGCTGGGCATCGGGGTGCTCTCGGCGATCGTGACCCTGTTCGTCGGCTTTGCCATCGAGCTGGTCCCGCAGCTGCTGCTGTGGATCACGGGGGCCGACACCTTCGGCTGGGTGGTCGCCGGGCTCGCCGGCGCGATCACGGCGGTCCTCACCACCCCGGTGGTGGCCGGCACCGCCGTGCTCACCTATCTGGATCTTCGCGTTCGCACCGAGGGACTCGACCTCGAGCTCGACGCCATCAACGCGTTTCCCAACTCGGCCTGATGGTGCTGGCCGGGCTGCCGCCCAGCACGCGCGACCCGGAAGGGGTGCGGGCACTGGCGGACGAGATCCTCCGCGCGGCCCGCTACCGGGAGGCCCCGGAGTCGGTTCCGCAGCGGGTGCTCAACTGGGTGTTCGGGCGGCTGGCCGAGGTGTTCGGCGCTCTGGTGGGAGGCGGAGGCGGCGCGGTGGTTGCGTGGCTGATCCTGGGCGGCGCGATCGGGGCCGTCGTCTACCTGCTCGTACGCCACGGCCGTGTGACCCTGCCGGCCGCGACACCGCAGGGTGCGCCTCAGGTGATGGTGGAGCTCACCCGCAGCCCTCGCGAATGGCGAGGCGAGGCGGACGCGCTGGAGCGGCAGGGCCGATGGCGGGAGGGGTTGCGGTGCCGGCACCGCGCCCTCATAGCGGAGCTCGTGCGCCGGGGCGCCATCCCCGACCAGGCCGGGCGCACCGCCGGGGAGTACGTGCGCGACGTCGCCCTCGCGCGGCCGGAGGCGGCGGTGCCCTTGGCGGCGGCCACGGAGCTGTTCGAGGCGGCCTGGTACGGCGGGGCGCTCACCGGTGCGTCGGAAGCTGAGCGATTCGCCGATCTGGACGCTCGAGTGCTCGCCGTGAAGGTCGGCTGAGTGCCGACCTCGAAGACGCCGGTCATCGGCGTTGCGGTGCTCGTGGGGTTGCTGCTGGTGCTGGTCATCGGGGGCGGTCCGGCCAATCGCGATGCTCCGCTCGACCCCCGTTCGGATGCTCCGCTCGGCACCAGCGCCCTCGTCACGCTCCTCGAGCGGCTGGGAGCCGAGGTCGACCTCTCCACCGGGTTGCCCGGTCAGGGTGATGAGATCGCCCTGCTGCTCGACGATCGCCTTGACGAGGATCAGACCGCGTCCCTGAAGGCATGGGTACGTGCCGGTGGGCGTCTGGTGGTCACCGACCCGCGCTCGTCGTTGGTGCCGACGACGGCGGACCAGGAGAACCCGTCCTCGCCGGACAGGTTGGCTCCCGGGTACTGCACCCTGGCGGCGCTCGACGACGTGCAGTCGGTGGACGGCGGCGCGGCCGTGCGCTTCGACGCCCGAGCGGGCGATGGCTCGTGCTTCGGCACGCCGTCGAGCGGTTTCGTGGTGCACCAGACCCTCGGGCAAGGCGACATCGTCGCCGTCGGCGGGGCCGCGTTTCTCACGAACGACCTTCTCGACGAGCAGGACAACGCGATGTTGGCGGTGGTCTTGCTCGCGCCTTCGGTGACCACCGCAGTGCGCGTGGTGGACGCGCCGCTGCCGGCCGGTGGGGGCGACAAGTCGCTCGGTGATCTGATCGGTGGCGGCGTGCGGCGGGCCGGCCTTCAGCTGGGATTGGCCTTCGTGCTCTACGCGGTGTGGCGTTCCATCCGGTTGGGCCGACCGGTGTCCGATGAGCAGACGGTGGAGATCGCCGGTTCCGAGCTCGTGAGTGCCACCGGTCGCCTGCTGGAGCGCGGCAAGGCGTCGGGCGCGGCCGCAGAGGTGCTCCGGGGTGGGCTACGACGTTCGCTACGGGCTCGCCTGGGTGTGTCGGCCGATGCTTCCAACGCGGTGCTCGCTCAGTTGGTGGCGACGCGCTCGGGCATCGATCCCGAGCAGGTGCGCCTCGCCGTGGGCGATCATCCCGTCACCACCGACGCCGAGCTGGTCACCGTGGCCCGCGCGGTCGCATCCGTCCACCAGGAGGTCCTCCGCCCATGACCGATCCCTCATCCACTGCTGATCCCAGAGGCGCCGTGCTCGCGGTGCGCGAGGAGGTGGGCAAGGTGGTGGTGGGCCAGGAGGGAACGCTCTCGGGATTGGTCACCGCCCTCCTGGTCGGCGGCCATGTGCTGCTCGAAGGGGTGCCGGGGGTGGCCAAGACGCTCATCGCCAAGGCGCTGGCGGCATCGCTCGATCTCGACTTCACCCGGGTGCAGTTCACCCCCGACCTGATGCCGGCCGACCTGCTCGGCCAGCTCATCTACACGCCAGGGGCCAGCGCCGGGGCCGAAGGGGCGTTCCGATTCCGCGAAGGCCCGGTGTTCACGAACCTGCTCCTCGCGGATGAGATCAACCGCACTCCACCCAAGACCCAGGCGGCCCTGCTCGAGGCCATGGAGGAGCGCCAGGTCACGATCGAGGGCGAGGCCCGGCCGTTGCCCAACCCGTTCATCGTCGTCGCCACGCAGAACCCGGTGGAGTACGAGGGCACCTACCCCCTACCCGAGGCCCAGCTCGATCGCTTTCTGCTCAAGCTCCAGGTCGGCTACCCGAGCGCCGAGCAGGAGCAGGAGGTGCTGCGCCGTCACGATGAGGGCCTCGATCCACACGACGTGGCGTCGCTCGTGCGGCCCGTCGCTACCGCGGCCGACCTGCTCGCGGCGCGGGCGTTGGTGGACGAGGTGCGGGTCGACCCCGCGGTGTTGGCCTACGTCGTGAGCCTCGCCCGGGCCACCCGCGAGTCGCCGTCCCTGTCGCTCGGCGTGTCACCCCGCGGCGCCGCCATGCTCCTCCATGCCGCCAAGGCCTGGGCGTGGCTCAGCGGGCGCGAGTTCGTCACGCCGGATGAGGTGAAGGCGATTGCCCGGCCCGCACTGCGTCACCGCGTGCAGCTGCGGCCTGAAGTGGAGCTGGAAGGCGTGACCCCCGACGGCGTGCTCGACGGTCTGCTCGCCACGGTGCCCGTGCCCCGGTGATCCTGGTCCCCACCCGTCGCCTGGCGGTCGTCGCGGCCGCCCTGGCGGTGGTGTTGCTGGCCCTCCCCGGCCGATCGCTGCTCCCGGTGCTGTGGGTCAACGTCGCCCTCCTGGCCGTCGCGCTGGTGGACGCGTGGCTGGCCGTCGATCCGCGAACCCTCGAGATCACGCGGGGGCTGCCACCGGTGCTCACCCTGGGGGCGACGGGCGAGGTGAGGTGGTCCATTCGCAACCCCGCGAGCCGGCAGGTTCGTGTGGCCATCGCCGACCACCTGGCCCCATCGCTCCAGCCCGTCACCCGGCGGCTCCGGGGGGTCGTGCCGGCGGGCGCCCGGCTGCAGGGCGTCACGTCCATCCAGCCCCGGCGTCGGGGTCGGTTCGACGTGCGCTCGCTGGTGGTGCGGGTGGACGGACCGCTCGGGCTCGGTGCTCGTCAGCGCACCCTCGGGATTCCCGCGGTGCTCCGGGTCCATCCGGCCTTCCCGAGCCGGGAGGAGGCGGAGCTGCGGCTCACCCGAGCCCGGGTGCTGGAGGTGGGCCTCCGGTCGGCCAAGGGGCGGGGTGGGGGCACCGAGTTCGACCAGCTCCGGGAGTATGGCGTGGACGACGAGGTCCGCCGCATCGACTGGGCGGCCACGGCTCGCTCGGGCAAGGCCATGGTGCGCACGTACCGAGCCGAGCGAAACCAGAGCGTGCTCCTGCTCCTCGACAACGGCCGGGTGATGGCCGGCCAGGTGGCCGAGGTGCCGCGCGCGGAGCACGCCATGGACGCGGTGCTCTGCCTCACCACGGTGGCCACCCGCCTCGGCGACCGGTGCGGCCTGATGGTGTTCGACCGGGAGGTCCGCTCGGTGCTACCCGCGCGAGCCGGCCGCGACCAGGTGGGTCGCGTGGCCGATGCCATGTACGACCTCGACCCGGTTCTGGCGGAGAGCGACTACCGCGGCGCCTTCGCCAATGCCCTCGCTCGGTTCCGACGCCGATCCCTGATCGTCGTCTTCACCGATCTCGTGGAACAGGCGGTGGGGGAGTCCCTGCTCCCGGCGCTCCCGTTGCTCGTGCGGCACCACGTCGTCCTCATCGCGGCGGTGCGCGATCCCGACGTGGTGCGGTGGGCCGGTGCTTCAGCCGACGAGCCCGCTGATGCCTATCGAACGGCCGCCGCCACCCTGTCTCTCGCCGAACGAGACCGCGCCATCGCCCGACTCCGCACCCTCGGGGCCGTGGTCATCGACGCATCACCGGGCCAGCTCGCTCCCCGTCTCACCGATGCCTACCTCGATCTCAAAGCACGCGGCCGCCTGTAAGGGGTGGCCGAGGGTCGTGATGGCTCGGCCTCCCCGGCTCAGTGGGATGACACCAGCGCGCGGGTGGCCGCTCGGGCGCGCTCCCGCTCGAGGTGTTCGTGCTCGCCGAAGGCGCCGGTGTACCCCGCGGCAGCGGCACGACGGCCGAGCACGACGATGTAGGTCCAGAAGGCGACGAACACCGCGACGCCGATGCCCACGCGCGCGCTGGTGGGGAGGCCGCTCGGGGTGACGAAGCCTTCGATGGTGCCGGCGACGATGAAGGCGAGGACCAGACCCAAGGCCATCACCGCGGAGCGGCGGCCCTGCTCGGCGAGGGCCGCCGTGCGGGTGCGGTCGCCGGGAGCGATGATCGTCCACCCGACCGCGAGCCCCGCCGCGCCCGCGACGATGATGGCCGAGAGCTCCAGAAGGCCGTGCGGCAGGATCAGGCCGTAGAACTTGGCCTGCTGCCCGTTGGCCGCGAACAGCCCGATGGCGAAGCCCAGGTTGAACCCGTTGGTGACCAGCAGGTAGGCGGTGGCCACGCACACGAGGATCCCGGAGGAGAACGCCAGAAAGGCGACCTGGATGTTGTTCACGGTCACGCTCGTGGCGAACTCGCCCGCCGGCGCGGACGAGTAGTACTCCTCGAAGTCTTCCTCCACGTAGGCCTCGCGCACCGCATCGGGAGCCGACGCCTGCAGGGCTTCGTCGCTGTTGGCCAGCCAGACGCCGAGAGCAATTGCGGGCGCGAGCAGCAGGACGGCCGCCACCGCCACGAACCGGCGCGCGTGGAACACCGCCGCGGGGAAGCTGGTGGTGAAGAACCGCGCGATGCCGCTGATCGAACGGCCCCGGGTGCTGTAGAGAACTCCGCTCGTGGTGGCCACCAGCGACGTGAGCCGGGCGACGAGCGCGGGGTCGGCCCGCTCGGTGCGGGCGTGCGAGAGGTGGGTGGAGGCCCGTTGGTACAGCTGCACCAGCTCGTCGACCTCCGCGGGGGCCAGGCGACGGCCCCCGCCCCGCGCCGCGCTGGTGAGCTGCTCGAGTCGAGCCCAGCTGGCCTGGTGGGTGGTGATGAAGCGGTCGACGTCCACGATGCATCGGCCACGCCGCGCGGCGGGCCCGCCGGTACCGTAGCGACCCATGGCCTCTCACCCGCGCGGCATCGTCACGCCCGAGGCCGTCGTGCTCGACTTCGACACGGCGGGAATCGCGTCGCGATGCGTCGCCCGCCTGCTCGACGCGCTGATCCAGGGGGCGCTGCTGTTGGCCGTCGCGTTGCTGGCCACCCTCGTACCCGGATTGGGCGGCACGATCGTGGCCATCGTCGGAGTGGCCCTCGTGGTGCTGGGGTTCTCTGTGGTGTGCGAGGTGCTCAGCCGGGGTCGGTCGCCGGGCAAGGCGGCCTTGGGCCTCCGGGTGGTCACCGTGGAAGGCGCTCCCGAAGCCCCCCGCCATGCGTTCATCCGGTCGGTCCTCGGCATCATCGACTTCCTGATTCCGCCGGGTGGCCTCTTCGCTGTCGGCTCAGCCCTCCTGTCGCCCCGCGGTCAGCGCTTCGGCGATCTCGTGGCGGGCACGATCGTGATTCGCGAGCGAAGCGCCGCCGCACCGGCCATGGCGGTGTGGTTCTCGGCGCCCTACGGCCTGGAGGGCTACGCCCACACCCTCGACGTATCGGCGGTCACCGATGCCCAGTTCGGCGTGGTGCGGGCCTTTCTGCTGCGCGTGAACGACCTCTCGCCGGAAGCGCGCGGTGCGCTGGCCCTTCGGTTGGCCCGGCCTCTCGCGCTCGGGATGCACCACGCGGTACCGCCGGGCGTGAACCCTGAGCTCTTCCTGGTCTGCGTCGCCTCCGCCCATCAGCGTCGTCATCAGTCGGCCCCGATGGCCACGGCCGCCACGGCCGCCATGGCCGCCATGGCCGCCACGGCCCCGCCGCCGCCTCCGCCTCCGCCTCCGCCGTCCTACGCGCCGCCGCCGAGCTGATGGTGGCCTGGCACTACCTCGATCACGCCGCCACCACGCCGGCGCGGCCGGAGGCCATCGCCGCCATGCTGCCCGTGCTGACCGACGGCTACGGCAACCCGTCGGGCGCGCACGCGCTGGCGCGTCAGGCGCGGGCTGTCCTCGACGAGGCGCGCGAGCAGCTTGTCGCGGTCGTGGGGGGAGCGCCGGGCGACGTCGTCTTCACGGGCGGTGGCACCGAGGCCGACAACCTGGCGGTGCGCGGCGTGCTCGGAGCCCGCGGTGGCGTGGCCGTGTGCTCAGCCATCGAGCACCATGCGGTGCTCGAACCGGTGCTCGCCTCGGGCGGCCGCACGGTGGCGGTGGATCGCCGCGGTGTCATCGACCTCGACGCGCTCGCCGACACGCTCGATCCCGAGGTCACCCTCGTGTCGGTGATGCTCGTCAACAACGAGGTCGGCACGATCCAGCCCCTCGAGGCCGTGGCCGAGGTGGTGCGCGCCCGCGCCCCGAACGCTGTGCTCCACACCGATGCCGCGCAGGCGTTGTGCTGGCTCGACGTGCGTGAGCATGCGGCTGCCGCCCACCTCATCACCGTGGCCGCGCACAAGTTCGGAGGACCCAAGGGCACCGGTGCGCTGCTGGTGCGCTCTGGCGTGGCACTGAAGCCGTTGTTGCTTGGTGGCGGTCAGGAGCGCGAGCGGCGCAGTGGCACGCAGGACGTCGCCGGCGCCGTGGCCCTCGCCACGGCGGCCACGGCGGCGGCCGCAGACCGCGCGGCGCTCGTCGCTCGAGCGGCGGTCTGGCGGGACGGGCTGGTCGACTCGGTCGTCGCGAGCGTGCCTGGGGCGGTGGAGAGCGCGACCCCGCACGGCGACCGCACCCACCTCGTACCGGGCATCGCCAACCTCTGTCTCCCCGCCGTGGACAGCGAGGCGCTGCTGTTCCTCCTCGAGCAGGACCACCGGGTGCTGGCGTCGGCGGGCTCGAGCTGTGCGAGTGGCGCCCAGGAGCCCTCGCACGTGCTGGCCGCGCTCGGCCTCCATCGGTCGCTGGCCAGCGGCTCCTTGCGGTTGAGCCTCGGGTGGTCGACGAACGCGGCCGACGTGGCGGCGGCCACCGATGGAGTCGTGGACGTCGCCGTGCGTCTCCAGGCCCACGCGCGCGACGGAGCCCCCGCGTGATGGCGCGTCCGGAACGGGTGCTCGTGGCGATGTCGGGCGGGGTCGACTCCTCGGTGGCCGCGGCGTTGCTCGTCGAGGCCGGCCATGAGGTGGTGGGCGCCACCCTCAAGCTGTGGGGGGGCGACTCCGACTCGGGCTGCTGCTCGGTGTCCGATGTCGACGACGCCCGCTCGGTGGCTCGTCGGCTCGGCATCGAGCACCACGTGTTCAACTTCGGCGACGACTTCGACGAGCACGTGGTGGCCCCCTACGTCGCCGACCATGCCGCCGGCCGCACCCCGAACCCCTGCATCGAGTGCAACCGGCACCTGAAGTTCGATCGGCTGCTGCGCCGAGCCGACGCACTGGGGTTCGATGCCGTGGCCACCGGTCACCATGCCCGGATCGTGGAGCACACCGACGGCACTCGCCGCGTGGCTCGGGGCGCGGATCCAGACAAGGACCAGTCCTACGTCGTCCACGTGCTCGATGCGGCCGCGCTCGCACGCGTGCGATTCCCCGTGGGGCATCTCACCAAGGCCGACGTGCGCGCCGAGGCGGCTCGGCTCGGTCTCGCCACGGCGGACAAGCCCGACAGCCAGGACGTCTGCTTCATCACCGCCACCGGTGGGCGCCGCGAGTTCCTGGACCCTCGCATCGCCACGAGGCCAGGCCGCGTCGTGGACGCTGGGGGCACGACCGTGGGAGCGGTGCCGGCGGTGGAGCTCGTCACGATCGGCCAGCGCCGCGGCCTTGGTCTCCCGGGCGGCGCCGACCCTGCCTACGTGATCGACATCGACGTGCCCGGAGCCCGCGTGACGGTGGGCTCCGCCGCCGATCTGCTCGTCGAATCGGTCGTGCTGCAGGACCTCACCTGGGTGGGCGAGCCCACCGTCGGCGAGCTCTTCGCGCAGACCAGCGCGCACGGCATCGCTCGGCGGTGTCATGTCGCCGGCACGACGGTGGTCTTCGCCGAACCGAGTCGCCGCGTGGCCCCCGGTCAGAGCGTGGTCCTCTACGCGAACGATGAGGTCATCGGCGGCGGCATCGTCGCCTGAGCGAAACCGAGCTCAGCCGACGGGGAGGCGGCGGCGGGCGGCTTCGGCGAGGAGGGCCCCCGGGCGCGTGGGCGTGAAGATGAGCCGTCGTACCGGCACCACCTGGACGGCCTTGTCCGGCCGACGCGGCGACACCTCGAGGGGCTCGGTCAACGTGAGCTCCAGGGCCAAGCCGAGCGACCGGTCGGTGAGGTCGATGGTGTCGTCGGCCACCGTCGCGGGCGCCGGACCGAGACGACCGATCAGTCGCCGGGGGAAGAGCACGGGGTCGGTCATCGTGTGGAGGTCGTGCAGGACCATGCCCGCGGGCACGAGCACCGCCCAGCGGCGACTCAGCCCGTGCAGGGCGCGGATGGCGGCGCCGGCGATCGGGCCGCCGACGCCGAGCACGAGCGCACCGGCCGCCCACTGCCGGGCGGCCAAGAGCAGCGGCCCCGCGACCCACGGGGTGACCGCGGCGATCTCCGCGATGACGACCGGGCCGAACAGCACCGCGCCGGGTACGCGAAGCAGCAGGCGGCGCTCGTCGCCATAGGCGGAGCCGTTCACGAAGCCTTCGCCGGTGAGGGGGGAGAAGGCGGCCACGAGCGCGAGCGCGGCTCCGGTCATCGCGAGGACATCGACAGCCGCCCGCTCGCCCGCCCAGGCCGCCCAGCCCGCGGCGCCGAACGCGGCCGGCGCCGCGATCCGAAGCGCCGTGAGGCTCACCGTGCGAGGCACGAGCACGGCCACGAGCACCCCGGCCCACGTCGCCCAGGCCATGCCCGCCCCCGTTAGGGCGACGGCGCGGCTGTGGTCGTCGAGCGCGGTTCCGAGCGCGGGCCCGACCAGCAAGGGCAGCAACGCCCAGGAGGCGCGGGCGGGCCAAGGGCCGGTGAGAACGTCCATCGCGTCTGCGAGATTTGCCCACGCGCCGTGCCGCTGGCCATTCTCGGGGGACACCAATCAGGGGGAACGTGGCTTTGGCGGCACCAGAACGAACGCGGGGAGCAGCGATGACCCCGTCGCCGCGCGCGGTGTCACGGTGAAGACCATCGACCTGCCCCTCGGCCTGGCGACGTCGATCGGAAGCCTGCCGCACGCCGACCCGCGAGCGGCGGCCGCCTTCGTGCTCGAGCGTCAGCCGCGACTTCCCGCGGCACCCTCGCTCCCGAACCGGTCTGGCGTGGAGCGCATGATCGCCCAGGCGGCCTGGGGCATCGCCGGCGTGCGCGTGCTGGAGGATGGCTCCCTGGAGGTCGACGATCCCGCCATCGATCCTCGCCACCCGCTCGACGATGCCGGCATCGACGGTGCGCCGTTCGTGGCGCTTCGTGCCTTCCTCGGGGCCGTGGCCGGCCGGCGCACACCGATCAAGCTCCAGCTCACCGGCCCGATCACGCTCGGCATCGCGCTGCTCAACGTCGGGGTGCCGGCGCGTCGAGCGTTCGCGGTGGCGGGCGCCGCGGTCCGGGCCCGCGCTCGGTCGCTGCTCGCCGCGGCGCAGCAGAGCGCTCCGCTGGCTCCGCTGGTGATGTTCCTGGACGAGCCTGGCCTCACCGCCGCGATGCACCCGGGCTTCCCGCTCGACCCGAACCGCACGATCGACCTCGTCTCCAGCGCCCTCGCCACCATCGAACCTCATGCCGTCACCGGCTTGCACTGCTGCGGTCTCGCCGACTGGCGGGTCGTCCTCCAGACCGGCCCACAGATCCTGTCGCTCCCGCTCGAATCGGGAGCGGTGGAGCACTCTGGCGCCCTCAGCGCCTTCCTCGATCGCGGCGGTTGGGTGGCTTGGGGCGTGGTGCCCACGGCCGGACCCATCGGGTCCACCCCTGAGCGCCTTTGGCAGCACCTGTCGGCTGAGTGGTGTGCCCTCACCCAGGGCGGCTGCGACCCGGTGCGGCTCCGCGAGCAGGCGATGATCACCCCCGCCTGCGGCCTCGCCACCCACGGCGAGGCGCAGTCCGACCTGGTGCTCTCGCTCACGAATCAGGTCGCCCGTCGTCTCGAGACGCAGACCCACGGCATGCGCCTCACCGTCGGCGCCTGCCGCGGCACGAGCTCTCGCCGACTGTCACACGGGCCTCACTACGATCGGCGAGATGGCTGAGCTGACCGACCTCGCGGGTGCTCGGGAGCGCCACGACGCGGTGAGTCGCATCGTGCGGGACGCTCGCTACCGGTACTACGTGCTCTCCGACCTGGCGATGCCGGATGCCACCTTCGACGCTCTGCTCCAGGAGCTCGGGGCGATCGAGGTGGCGCATCCGGAGCTGCGCACGCCCGACTCGCCCACCCAGCAGGTGGGCGCGCCGCTCGACGAAGCCTTCCCGCCGTTCGAGCACCTCGAGGCGATGATGTCGCTCGACAACGCGTTCAGCGAGGACGAGCTGCGGGGGTGGGCCGACCGAGTGGGCCGCGGCCTCCCCCCCGACAGCGCGATCCGGTGGGCCTGCGAGCTCAAGATCGACGGCACCGCCATCAACTGCGTCTACCGAGACGGCGTGCTCGCGGTGGGCGCCACCCGGGGCACCGGAGCGGCGGGGGAGACGGTCACGCAGCAGCTCCTCACGCTGGACGACGTGCCCTATCGGCTGGCCGACGACCATCCGCCCACGGTCATCGAGATCCGCGGCGAGGTGTACTACCCCGTAGCGAAGTTCAACCAGATGAACGATGAGCGCATCGAGCGCGGCGAGCCGGCGTTCATGAACCCGCGCAACGCGGCCTCCGGCGCCCTTCGTCAGAAGGACCCGGAGAAGGTCCGCCAGCGGCCGCTGGCGATGTGGGTCCACGGGCTCGGACACCTCGAGGGGCGCTCGTTCGCGACCTATTCGGAGTTCCTCGCGTGGGCGCGGGCCTCCGGTCTGCCGGTGCCCGACGCGTCCACGGTGGTGGCCAGCATCGACGACGTGTGGGCATTGATCGGGAGCTTCACCGAGCGGCGACACTCGTTCGGCTTCGAGGTGGACGGTGTCGTCATCAAGGTGGACGACATGGAGCAGCGGCGCACGCTGGGCTCCACGGCCAAAGCCCCCCGGTGGGCCGTTGCCTACAAGATGCCGTCGATCGAGCAGCAGACGATCCTGCGCGCCATCGAGGTGAACGTCGGGCGCACTGGCAAGACCACTCCGTTCGCCGTGCTCGAACCGGTGGCGGTCTCTGGCGTCACGATCACGAACGCCACGCTCCACAACGAGATCCAGGTGCTCGCCAAGGACGTCCGCGTGGGCGACACAGTAATCGTGCGGCGGGCGGGGGATGTGATCCCCGAGGTCGTGGGCAGCGTGAAGGCGCTACGGCCGCAGGGGGCGAAGGCGTGGCGCATGCCCACCGCCTGTCCGGCCTGTGGGCAGCCCCTGCTGCGACCCGAGGGCGAGGGCCACCACTTCTGCGAGAACGTCGACTGCCCGAGCCGCATCGAGGCGTCGCTGATCCACCTCGCGTCGCGCGGCGCTCTCGACATCGAGGGCCTCGGCGAGAAGACGGTGGTGCAGCTGCGCGGGCTCGGATGGCTGGACGATCTCGCCGACGTCTTCCGGTTGCCCGATCGTCGCGACGACCTCCTCAGCCTCCGGGGCTGGAAGGAGAAGAGCGTCGACAAGCTGATCGAGGGCATCGAGGCGGCCGCCCAGCGCCCGCTCGAGCGCTTGTTGGTGGCGCTCAACATCCGCCACGTCGGTCCCACCGTCGCCAAAGACCTCGCTCGTCACCTGCGCACCCTCGATGGCATCGAGGCGGCCCCGGCCGGCCAGATCGGGGCCATCGCCGGCATCGGGCCCACGATCGCCGCGGCGGTGCGGGCCTGGTTCGACACCCCCCGGAACACCGAGCTGGCCCACGAGCTCGTGCGCCTGGGGGTGCGCACGAGCACCGACCTGCCGGAGCCCGTGGCGGTGCAGGCCCTGCCGCTCGCGGGGAGCACCTTCGTGATCACCGGCACGTTGGACGCCTTCACGCGCGGCGAGGTGAAAGAGCAGCTCGAGGCGCTCGGGGCCAAGGTGAGCGGAAGCGTGTCAGCGAAGACGACGGCGCTGATCGCCGGCGCGGAGGCGGGCACCAAGCTGGACAAGGCCACCGCCAAGGGTGTTCCTGTGCTCGACGAAGCGGGGCTCGGCAGGCTGCTGAGGGGTGCGTCGGTGGCCGACATCGTCGGCGCCTAGCGAACTCCTGGTCAGGCGGCTTCGAAGCACCACCGGAACGTCTGGTCGTCGGCGCCGCGGCCGAGGGCGGACTTCCAGACCGTGGCCACCGCGCAGTTCGGGCCGGCGAGGAGCTCGGTGATCACCTTTCCCTCACCGGGCTGGAAGTGGACCTCGTTCTGCGCGCGCACGATGCGCAGCTCGCCGGTGGGGATCGCCACCCCGTTGATCGTCAGCGCCCCCTCGTAGCCCGGAGCGAGGTCGATCCCCACCTCGAACTGCTGCAACACCTCGTCGCCGGCCCCGGGGATGAGGCGTTCGACGATGTCTGGCGTGCGCGCCGGGTCCTGGCTGCCCGTCTGCGTGGCGCGGCCGCCGATCACGATGGCGACGACCGCCACGGCGACGGCGACGGCGATCAGGGCTCGGAAGCGACCGTCGGACATCGGGGGCCGCCGGTCGGCGGACGGGAGCGGACCGGACGGGAGGGCATCGGACGGGAGCGGATCGGACGGGAGAGCATCGTCGGCGGACATCCCCACCAGTCTGGCCCTCGGAGACGCCAGGGGGGTGCACCGGGGGGTGCACCGGGGCCGAAAGGGCAGCGGGTACCCTCGGTCCTGTGGTCATGTCCCGCATGACGGACCAAATCGGTCGTGTCCTCAGCGGGCGCTATCGGCTCATTGCTCCCATCGGCACCGGTTCGTCGGCTCAGGTCTTCCTGGCCGACGACGTCCGCCTCCGGCGTCGGGTGGCGGTGAAGATCTTGCACGCCGCGCTCGCTGATGACGACGCCTTCCTCCGGCGCTTCCGGGCGGAGGCGCAGGCGGCCGCGGCCCTGAACCACCCCAACATCGTGACCGTCTACGACTGGGGCGACGACGACGGCACCCCGTACATCACCACCGAGTACCTCAGTGGCGGCAGCCTCCGCACGATGCTCGACACGGGAGCTCGGCTCACCCAGTCGCAAGCGCTGGTGGTGGGGCTCGAGGCCACCCGGGCCCTCGACTACGCCCACCGGCGGGGCTTCGTGCACCGCGACATCAAGCCCGCCAACCTGCTCTTCGGCGACGACGCCCGTCTTCGCATCGCGGACTTCGGCCTGGCCCGAGCCATCGCCGAGGCCGCCTGGACGGAGCCACAGGGGGCCGTGCTGGGCACGGCTCGCTACTCGTCGCCGGAGCAAGCGCAAGGCCAGCCGGTGGACGGCCGCGCCGACGTGTACTCCCTGGGCCTCGTGCTCATCGAGTGTGTCACGGGAACGGTGCCCTTCTCGGCCGATACGACGATCGCCACCCTCATGGCGCGGGTGGGCAAGGCGGTCGCTGTGCCCGACGCCCTCGGGCCCCTCCAAAAGCCGCTGGCCCGGGCCGGCCTCCCCGACCCGAGCGATCGGCCTGACGCCGGCGAGCTGGCCATCGCCCTCATGGCGAGCGCCGAGGACCTGCCGCGCCCGGCCCCGCTGCCGTTGGCGGCCCTGAACCCCGTGGTCGACCTCACCGCGGCGGGCGTCGGTCCCGACCCCACGATGCTGGGCATCGTCTCGACGGCGCCCCCCGAGTCCTCCGCCGACCCCCCCGCCACCGCGGCGGCCCCCGCCGCCCCGCCCGCCTATCTCGACGACGCGCTCAATGCGTCCCCCGCCGAAGGTCGGACCCGTCGTTGGCCATGGGTGATCCTGGCCAGCCTCCTGGCCGTGCTTGTCGGCGGCGGCGCCGCCTGGGGGTACGTCCAAGTGCGCACACCCACCTACCAGGTGCCCGCGCTGGTGGCTCTCTCAGAGGCCGACGCCCTGGCCAAGGTGGAGGAGTACGGCTTCGACGTCGACATCAAGGACATCCGGGAGGACGGCAGCATCCCAGGCAACGTCCTGCGCACGGATCCGGCGGCCGGCGAGGACCTTCGGGAGGGCAGCACCCTGTCGCTCTACGTCTCGCGAGGCAACACGCCAGCACCCGTGCCCACCGACCTCGTCGGCATGCCGATCGAGGCGGCCACGCAGCGCCTCGCCGAGGCGGGAGCGTTCAAGGCCACGGTCACGAAGGTCAACGACGAGGTGATCAAGGCCGGCGTGGTGATCGCGATCGGCCCGGACGTTCCCGAGGAGCTCCCCAAGGGCAGCGACGTGGCGCTCACGGTGTCCGACGGCCCGGTGCCGCGCACCGTGCCAAGCGGGCTCGCCGGCGGCACCTATGAGCAGGCGGCCGCGGCCATCGTGGCGGAGCAGCTCGTGCCGAAGCAGGTCGACGAGTTCAGCGACGATGTCGCCGACGGCGAGGTGATCGCGGTGCGGCCCGCCGAGGGCCAGTCGGTGCCGCGCGACTCCACCGTCGAGGTGGCCGTGTCCAAGGGCCCCGACCTGGTGGAGGTCCCGTCGGTCGATGGCCTCACCCTGGAGCAGGCCATCGCGAGGATCGAAGGCGCCGGGTTGGTCGTCGGTGATGTCTCCGGTCCCGCTCGCGGCACGCCGTTCACCAGCAACCCGGAAGAGGGCGAGAAGGTGAAGCGCGGCACCACGGTGGACATCTACCTCCGCCGGTAGGGCGGCTGGGAACCACCACTAGGGTGCGCCGACGCGGCCCGACCGGGCTGCGTGCGCCGACGTGGAGGTCAGTCGTGGGTTCGCTCGAGGGTCGCGTTGCCATCATCACAGGGGCCGGGCGCGGGTTGGGACGCGAACACGCGCTCCTGTTTGCCAGCGAGGGCGCCAAGGTGGTGGTCAACGACCTCGGCGAGGTGGCTGAGGAGGTGGCGGCGGAGATCCGAGCCCACGGCGGCGAGGCGGTCGCCAGCAACCACGACATCACCGACTGGGATGGCGGTCGGGAGCTCGTGGAGGTCGCGGTGGGTGGCTTCGGCCGGCTCGACGTGCTGGTGAACAACGCCGGCATCCTGCGCGACCGGATGCTGGTGTCGATGTCCGAGGAGGAGTGGGACCTCGTCGTCGACGTGCACATGAAGGGCCACTTCGTGCCCACCCGGTTCGCGGCGACCTACTGGCGTGAGCAGGTGAAGGCCGGAGCCACGGTGCAGGGTTCGATCATCCACACCTCGTCCACCTCCGGGCTGCTCGGCAACCCGGGGCAGACCAACTACGGAGCGGCCAAGGCGGGCATCGGCTCCTTCAGCATCATCTGCGCGCAGGAGCTGTCCCGCTACGGCGTGCGCTCGAACTGCATCGCCCCGGCGGCCCGCACCCGGCTCACCGAGGCGACCCCCGGCTTGGGTGAGGTGGTCGCCGCCCCCGCCGACGGGTTCGATGTGTGGGACCCAGCCAACGTCTCGCCGTTGGTCGCCTACCTCGCCACCGCGGACTGCGAGATCACCGGTCGCACCTTCTTCGTGCAGGGTGGCACGGTGCGGGTGATGGAGCCCTGGCACATGGGCGAGAGGCTCGAGCAAGCCGACCGCTGGACCATTGCCGCGCTCGCCGAACAGGTGCCCGGCATCCTGTCCTGAGCCCCGCGCCCAGGGTTCGAATCGCGTCCCGACGAGCTCGCGAAGTCCGGGTGTAGGGTCGCTCGCGCGTGCCCGGCTCGCTGGGGCGGTGCGCTGGACGTGGCGTTCCCCAGCCGCCGCGATGAGGCCACCGCCCCAGCCAGCCGGGCACGGCCGCGTCCGGCGAGCAGGGTTGGGATCTTGACCCGCGGGTCAATATCCTCCGAGCGGTGAGCCGGGTCGAGGACAGCCATCCCGAGGAGCTGTCGATCGACGCCCCGGGGGCGGATGAGGTGGCCGTCGTCCCGTGGTCGCTGCTGCTGCGCGAGCGGGTGCACGCGCGGGTGGCGGGGAGCCCGCGCTACCCCTGGCTGGTGCTCTCGGTGGCGCTCTTCGGCCTGTTCTCGGTGGGCTTCACCATCACGATCCTGTCGGTCTCGATCCCGCGCATCGCCGAGGAGCTCAACAGCGATGTGAGCACCGTGACCTGGGTGGTCACGGGCCCCTTGCTGGCCTTCGCCGTGGTCGGCCCGGCCATGGGCAAGCTGGGCGACCTGCACGGCCATCGGCGCGTCTACGGCATCTCGATGGCGTGCGTCTGCGTGTTCGCCGCCCTCACCGCCGCGTCCTGGAGTGCGGGCTCGCTGATCGCCTTCCGCACCCTGGGCGCCGCCACGGGCGCGGCCGTCGGGCCGGCGTCCATCGCCATCATCAACCGGCTCTTTCCGCGCGAGCGCCGGGTGCAGGCCATGGGCTACTGGTCGATGGTCGGCGCCGGCGGTCCGGTGATCGGCGTGGTGGCCGGCGGGCCGATCGTGGAGACGTTCGGCTGGCGCTGGATCTTCATCGCCCAGGTGCCGTTGACGTTGCTGGGGCTCGTGCTGGCCATGCTGGTGCTGCCCGAGACCACCCGTCGGGAGCGGGCGTCCTTCGACTTCGTTGGCGCCATCGTGCTCGCCGTCGGGGCCACGTCGCTCCTGTTCGCCATCAACCGCGGGCCGAGCTTCGGCTGGTCCCACTGGGCCATCGTCTCGGGTTTCGCCATCGCGCCCGCGGCCATCGCGCTCTTCCTGATCGTGGAGCAACGGGTGGCCCACCCTCTGCTGCCGCTGGCCTACCTGCGGCAGCGGAACTTCTCCTTCGCCATCGCCACCCAGTTCTTCACCAACTTTGCCTACATGGGTGGCTTCGTGATCACGCCGATCTTCCTGTCCTCGGTGTTCGGCTACCCAGAGACGCGTGTGGGAGGGCTGATGATCGCCCGTCCGCTCGCCTTCGCGATCGCCGGTCCGCTGGCCGGGTATGTGGCGATCCGGGTGGGGGAGCGCAGCTCGGCGGTGGTGGGATCGGTCTTCGTGGTGGCCTCGATGCTGGCACTGGCCTCGGTGGCGCCCGGCTCCTCGGATCTCGTGATCATCGGCTCGCTGGTGCTGTCGGGCATTGGCCTGGGCTGCTCGTCACCCGCGCTGTCGGCAAGCATCGCCAACGCCGTCGACGAGCGCGACCTCGGGGTAGCCGGTGCCTTCCAGCAGATGATGACGCAGCTCGGCGTGGTGATGGGCATCCAGGTGATGCAGACCGTGTCGGTGGTGCGGGTGGGTTCGGTCGGCGAGGTGGCGGCCTACGGGGAGGCCTTTCTCGTCGGGGGGGCGATGGCTGCGGTGGGGGTGGCGACGGCGTGCTTCGTGCGCTCGAGCGCCCGACGAGACAGGGAGCCGGTGCCGGCCTAGGAGACTGCTGAGATCAGTCGGCTGAGATCAGTCGGCGGTGATCTCCTGGATCTTGGTGGCGATCTCCGCGGCGGCGGGGTCGGGGGTGCTCTGCTGCATCGCCATCAGCTTGGTCATGTCGCCTTGGACCTTGATCTTGCCCGCCATGAAGGCCTGCATGCCCGCCTGCGGATTGCCGTCCACGAGGATCGCCTTGGCGGTGACGTAGTCGAGCGTGACCGTGAGATCGGGGTTTTCGAGGTGGCCCATGTCCATCGTCACCTCACCACCGGAGGTGTCCATGTGGGCCTCGATGGTGCCCTCGCCGAAGGGCACCTCGGTGATGATCTGGTTCATCCGCACCGCGTGGGCAGGAGCGGCGGCCGCGCCGGCGTGCTCCTCGCGGATCTGCTTGGCGGCGGCGAGCCACTCGTCGGAAAGGAAGGGGTACTGGGCCACGGCGGTGTGTCCTCCAGGTCAGGGTCCGTTGGGCGATTCGGACGGTAGCACCGAGGTCGCGCTCGGCTGTTCGGGAACGCCGCTCAGCGTCGCAGATGACGTTCGGCCACCCTGTCGAGGTGTCGGCGGCGGTCATCGTCGGCCCCGATGACTCGATCGACCATCGAGCGGACGCGAGCGATGTCGAAGCGCGGCCCAGCCGCGGCCAGCACCTGATCGATGTCGATCCAGTCTTTGGGCCGATCGAACACCGCTTTGCAGAACACGAGGTCCCCGGCCGACAAGATCGGTATCGATGTGTCGGCGAATCGGACCGTCTCGACGTGGTGGCACAGCACCTCAGGCGGGGGCCGGCACAGCCACGATGCGGAGCGCCTCGTTCACGGACTGCTCGTCGGCGGCCAAGGAGTGCACGACGTAGCGCGCCACGTAGGCCGCCAGCTCGGGCAACGGCAGGTCG
>Ga0105044_10000526_pt1 | contig 47056 bp, 33 predicted proteins | sample MAT01_FD_78092 | JGI IMG/M metagenome (GOLD analysis project Ga0105044, IMG submission 78092) | Freshwater microbial communities from Lake Fryxell liftoff mats and glacier meltwater in Antarctica - MAT-01 | ecosystem: Environmental > Aquatic > Freshwater > Ice > Liftoff microbial mat | place...
GGGATTGTCTTTGAGACGAATGATCGCCGCACTGACGTCTTCATGCGCATCCATCACTGGAGCAGGGCGTTCCATATAATCAGTCACCGTGCGTTCGATGTTCGTACGATCTTCAATTACTGCACTCATGAGTTTGTTCTCACGGATGATTCCCACGAACTCATCGTTTGCGATCACTGGTAAATCCGATACTTCATACGAACTCATCAGCGAAAGTGCCTCTTGCACCATTGCCTCTGGTACTACGCTGATCATGGATGGTAGTGAACCGCGATTTCGTTTCGTGGCCAATACGTCGCGCACCATGAATCGGTCGTTTTCAAGCAAACTCTTTTCCTTCAGCCATTCATCATTGTGATGCTTCGTAAGATATCGCTCGCCGGTATCGCAGATGATGGCTACGAGCACAGCCTCTTGTGGTAGGCGTGCACCGATCTTGAGAGCAGCTGCGATATTCATTCCTGAAGAGCCTCCGCAGAAGATGCCTTCTTCGCGCGCGAGGGCCCGAGCCGTCATGAAGGCATCCTTGTCTGTGATGTTCATGATCTCGTCGATCACGTTGAGATCGAGATTTCCTGGGATACGCTCTTGACCAACGCCTTCAATCAAGTAGGGTAGTGCCTCTACGAGCCGACCCGTTTCCTTGAATGTTTTGATCGACGACCCCACCGGATCTGCAGCGATCACTTTGATCTGAGGATTCATTTTCTTGAGGAAACGACTCGTTCCCGTTATGGTGCCTCCTGTGCCAATACCAGCCACGAAGTGCGTTATCGACCCATTCGTATCGGCCCAGATCTCGGGTCCCGTTGTTCGTTCGTGAATAGCAGGATTTGCAGGATTATCGTACTGGTTCAGCATATGTGCATTCGGCAATTCAGATGCGAGGCGATGCGCTGTGTTCCAGTAGTACTCTGGTGAACTCATCTTTGCAGCGCTCGAAACAATCAAGACATCTGCTCCCATCGCCTTGAGATAACGCACGCGTTCGCTCGACGCCTTATCCGTCATCACGAACAAGCATTGATAACCTTTGAGCCTTGCCGCCAATGCAAGACCTATCCCCGTGTTGCCGCTTGTGGGTTCAATGAGCAGATCGCCTGGCTTGATGAGGCCATCTTGCTCTGCCGCCTCGATCATGGCGATGCCGATGCGGTCTTTGACAGATCCTCCCGGATTGGCACTCTCCATTTTCAGAAGGATGGTTGCATCGATACCTGCATTGAGCTTTTGGAGACGGACAAGTGGAGTGTTGCCCACAAGGTCGAGAATGGAGTTGCTGACGTTCATGAGAGTTCTTCTTCTAAGAGTTGACGTTCATACATAGAGGCATAAGAGCCTTGAAGAGCAAGAAGGGTGGCATGGGTGCCCTGTTCGGCAACGGCACCACGGTGCAAGACGATAATCTGATCGCAGTCCTTGACAGTGGAGATGCGATGGGAGATGAGAATGGTGGTGCGATCTCGCATCACGCCACGGAGTCCGCGTAAGATGCGCTCTTCCGTATCTGTGTCGACGGCAGAGAGTGCATCGTCCAAGATCAAGATGCGCGGATCGGCAAGAATGGCGCGCGCCAGTGCTGTGCGTTGTTTCTGGCCGCCAGAGAGTGTGATGCCGCGCTCGCCGACTACAGTTTCGAATCCAAGGGCGAGCAAGGCAGCATCTCCGGAGAGTTGAGCAACATCCGCTGCCGCTTGCACTTCTTCGTTGGATGCCGTTGCGCGCGCAAAGCGTATGTTGTTTCGAATGGTGTCGCTAAAAAGGAACGACTCTTGAGGAACCATGGCGATGGCGCTTCGAAGCGTGTGAAGCGGGATCGTACGCACGTCGTGTCCGTCGATTCGAACAGCGCCTTCGGTGACCTCGCTGAGTCGCGGGATCAGGTCGATCAACGACGACTTCCCGGAGCCCACGAGTCCGACAATTCCAAGTGATGTGCCATTTGGTATCGACACACTCACATTGTCCAGGACGGTGGTCGATCCATACCGCACGGTAATGTTGTCGAACGATATGCTTCCCGATATCGACGTCAGTCGCCTATCAGTTTGCTCTGTGTCGCGAATTGTTGGCACGGCGTCAATGATCACGCCTAGTCGTCCAATGGAAGCGGCACCACGTTGAATCATTCCCGTTACCCAACCAATCGCGGCAATGGGCCAGAGCAGTTGGTTGAGATAGATGAAAAACTGTGTGAGCTGCCCAACAGTAAGCGCATGCTGCATTACTTGCCAGCCGCCCACTCCGATAACAACAATGTAGCTGATGTTGAACAACACCGTCATCGAAGGCATCATGAGCGATTGGAATCGCGCAAGGAGCATGTTCTTGTGATAGTACGACGTGCTGAAGTCGTTGAATCGGTCGCTCTCATGATCTTCCCTTGCATAGGCACGAACAACACGAACGCCCGAAAATGTTTCTTGAGCGTGGGTGGTGATGAGTTCATACTCTTCTTGCACGCTCTTGTACGATTGGTGAATGCGCTTGCCAAGTGAGTACGTGGCCCATGCAATGAACGGCACCGGTATCACGATGGCGGCTGTGAGCGTTGCATTCAGCAAGAACATCCACGAGAGCGCGAATGTAAATGTGGTGATGGTGTTTGCCGTGTACATCACGGCCGGCCCAATGAATTCGCGAACGGCGCTTACATCATTGGTAAAGTGGGCGATCAAAGATCCCGTGCTGCGATCTTGAAAGAACTCTTGGGACTGCGAACGTACAGAGGCAATGAAGTCGTTACGAATGTCTTCTTCGACCAGACGTGACATCACAATAATCGTTCGACGCGTGGCGAACATGAAGAAACCACTTCCGATCGTGAGTGCCAGTATCTGGAGGATCAAGATTGTGACGTCGTCCGCACCAACACGCGTGTTACGGATCACGTCTATGGTCTGGCCAACGATGCGTGGAATGGTGGTAGAGCAGATGTTCGAGATGGTCACGAAGACCATGCCCCATGCCACCTTGCTACGATACCGCCGTAGATAGGGCAAGAGGCGCTTGAGTTCTCGGAGTGCTCCAACGGGAGTGGGAGAAGCCATTATGCGATCGTGACCTCTTTGCTGAGGTAGACGTCTTGAATCGCATGTAGCAGTGCGACGCCTTCATTCATGGGTTTTTGGAAGGCCTTGCGTCCAGAGATCAGGCCCATACCGCCGGCTCGCTTATTGATCACGGCTGTTGTCATGGCCTCTGCCATGTCGTTAAATCCCGACGCTCCACCGCTGTTGATCAAGCCTATGCGACCCATGTAGCAATTGGCAACTTGGTACCGACAGAGATCGATCGGGTGTTCTGTGGCAAGATCTGTGTACATGCGCTTGTCGAGTTTTCCGTACGACGAATCGCCCGAATTCAATGCGGTAAAACCGCCGTTATTCTCGGGCAACTTCTGCTTGATGATGTCTGCCTGAATGGTCACGCCAAGATGATTGGCTTGTCCGGTAAGATCGGCAGCAACGTGATAGTCTTTGTCTGTCTTGAAGGCGCTGTTGCGCAAGTAGCACCACAAAATCGTTGCCATGCCCAATTCATGGGCACGTGCAAATGCCTGACTTACTTCCACGAGCTGACGCGCCGATTCTTGAGAACCAAAATAGATCGTTGCCCCTACGGCAGCCGCACCCATATCGTATGCTTGTTGCACAGTGCCGAACATGATCTGGTCGAACTTGTTCGGATAGGTAAGCAATTCGTTGTGATTGATCTTGACAATGAACGGGATCTTATGCGCGTAGGAACGAGCCACGTTTCCAAGAACGCCGTACGTAGAGGCGACGGCGTTGCAGCCGCCTTCGACGGCCAGTTTGACAATGTTCTCAGGGTCGAAGTAAATCGGATTCTTTGCGAACGAGGCACCGGCACTGTGCTCAATGCCTTGATCCACAGGAAGGATAGATACATAGCCTGTGTTAGCGAGACGCCCTGTCTCGTTGATCCATTGAAGGTTGCGAAGCACATGCGCATTCCGATCGCTCTTCGTAAAGATCGTGTCTACGCTTTGTGGAGATGGAACGTGGATCTGCTCTTTGGTGATCGTGGTACAGGCGTGATCCAGATAGTAGGAGGCGTTCTTGCCAAGTGCTTCGGAGATGCGGTCGATCATGGCCTGCTCATTGGGATGGTGGGAGGGTGGCGCGGGGACAGAATGCAAATCTACCACTTCGAGCCACCAGGGCGAAAAAAAAGGGGCACACCGAAGTGTGCCCCTTGAACGTAATGGCAGTTCGTCGATCAGCGAACGATCGAGAACGTGCGTGTGGCCGTAAACGGTCCGCTATTCATGCGAACAAAGTACAGGCCATTGGACATGGTCGTTGTTTGAAGATCAATCTCATATGCACCCGACGCTTCCGGAGTTGTTGTGACCGAAGAGACAAGCGTGCCTACCTGATCGTAGACCTCGAACGAGGTTGGTACACCAAAGCCTGTTGAATATGGGATCGTGACCACGTCCGTTGCCGGACTTGGGAATGGATACTCAATGCCAAACGTTGTGACACCAAACTTCACCAACCGTCCCTGTGTAAAGCAAACCTTCGTGACAGTGATCTGACTCGTGTTGGAATTAGTCACGATACACGGAAGCTTGGCGTTCGATGTGAGCGCCAATTGGATGGCCTGTTCTTTATTGAGGTAGACGTTGAAGGCGGGGGTGACAAAGACTGCATTGTTGATCGTGCCGCCTGCGCTTCTGATCCCGTTCAGGACAAGCGAGCCAGGAGTGTCGGTCACCACGGACCATGTCCAGTCTACATTCTGAGGAGACTGATATGCAGTATCGAACTTCAATGATTCCTGCGGATAGGTGATCATGATATCAATGTTGTTGAACTGTGTTGTTCGCGGTAATGGATACGAGATTGCGATCGGAACGCCAACGGTTGCCCCAATAATGCCAGAGGCAGAATTGTCGAGCGTTAACATCAACGGCGTTACCACACCTGCACCAGAGATGCGAACATTGAGATCTGGGTTCACAAGATTGACGAAGGTATAGGTTGCAACGTAACTCAAGATGGTTGTCGGACTAAAAGTGACGGTGAACTGTACACTGTCGCCAGGAGACATTGGTGGCGGATTCAACGGAGCGATCGTAATCTCCCTTGTATCTCCCGTGCCATTCACGGCCGAGATCACAAATGCCTCGGTTTTGCTTGGGTTCTTGATCCAGAACGAACGAGTGACGGTTTCACATGTGAGGACATCACCAAAATCAATCGGAGTGATCGACGATGCTTGGAGTCCTTCACCACGAACGGTGGCATACGAGTCTTGGTAAGGCGGAATGGGATCAGGGCCTGACTTTGCGTCGTGCATGATCCTGATCTTCTCCGTATGCATGCCTCCGGTCTTGGGGAAGAATCGCACAGGAATCACCAGTGAATCCAACGGTAGGATGGAAAGTGGAGCGCCTGTTGCAACAAGGTTCGCTTCAAAGTCTGCTTGTCCAGGATTCGACCAATCAATACTCTGCACATACAGTGGTGTTGTGCTATCTGTGTTACGAATCACCACGATGCCATTTTCTGCAGAGCGAGCGCCCACGGGCGCGGCATTGAAGGTGTAGTCGGTGGCAATGATGGCAGGAAGGATCCCAACACCCTTGGCGCCGCCATCAACGGTCTTTGCTTGTCCCTGAACGGTTGCCGCCAACTGTACTTCGAATGGTCCGCGACCGATAGGCGTGAATCGCACGGCGATGCTCTTCTCCTCGTTTGGTTTCAAGGTGAACGGTACAGCAGGCTTTACGATGGTTACATCGGGGAAACTCGAACTCGGCTGGGTGACTTGAACATCGGTGATCAATGCGTCTTGAGAGCTAAGGTTCTTGATCACGATCAAGGAGTCGTTCGCCGTCATTACACGTCGCTTGCCAAAATCAACCATCTCCATGATAACCATGGGCGCGAACACTTCTGCCGTGATAGCTGAGCTAGCACTGCCACAATCGGATGGAAGGGTGTAGACAATAGTAGCAGCTTTGACGCCGGGCGAAGCGGGGAACATCGATATCGTAATGTCTGGATAGCACTCCCCTGGCTTGAGCGTAATCGGCCCCTTGGGCACCACGCTGAATTCAGGATTTGCAGGAACGATGTCGAGACTGACGAGAAGGTCGTTCGGACTGTTGTTGCGAAGTGCACAGGTAACCGTTTTTGTTGGCGTGGTACCCATCACCACGCTGCCCATGTCGATCGATGCCTGCGCATCTACCTTACAAGGAGGCAGTCCGTTACCGGTTAGTTGAAGTACGGTGGACGTGTTGCAATCACCATTGATATTCAGTGCTGCCGAGCGCACTCCCGTACCAGTAGGCTTGAACTGGAATTCGATACTCATGCAAGACGTCGGACTGCCCACGGCACCAAGACGCTGGCCCACGATGCTCGATAGGAGCTTGAATTCGCCATTGTTTGGGGTGATCGTGAAGCTCTTGATGACAACTGGAATCTGTGTTGGATTGCAAACAATAAGGTTGCCGGTCTTTGTAGCTGAATCGCCCACGATCGTTGGGTCGGCCGTAATAGTGGTGGGATTCGCAACGAGCAGCGGAGACTGAACCGTGAACGACGTGTCGCTAGAATCGGCAGACGCCGGCGCTGCACAGAATTTGTTGACGTAGACGTCCGTGTTCGTGCCAGTAGAAGCGAAGGAGAAGAGTGGTGGGACACCAAAGTTCTTCGTGCCCTTAAAGTGATTGGAGATGTACTTGCATTTGGCGTCATCTGTAGCGACGGTGTCTTGATAGACGAATCCGGTAGGAGGTCCAGCAACTTGAAGTCCACCCGTGACCACGTAGCCGTCTTTGTCGTAGATGGCGTAGTACTGGCGCGGGTTATTGTCGTTGAACCTTTGTTCGGCATACACATTCGTGCGGTAGGAACCAACTCGAATGAATCCCGTAGACCTCCCGGTAACCACAACTTCAGGATCTCCGGAGGTTGCATTGTAACGAATGCCGATGCTCCTCGCATCCGTAGTGCTTCTGTAGAGATTGTTACCCTGACCGTTTTGATACCAAGCAAAATTGCCTGTTGGATCGAGCTTGACGATGAACATGTTGCTAGCGTCTTTGCTACCTGCCCCTTGTCCGGCCGGGAAGGTGAATCGCTGACCTATCGTATTGATGCCGAACTCTGCATTAGGACTAGTGTAAAATCCTGCAACGTATGTGTTGCCGAACTTATCTGTAACAGCCCCAATGATCTTCTCGACGTTTGTACCCGTGCCGGTGAGAAGCATGGTGCGGAGGAACGTGCCGTCGCCATCGAACTCTTGCAAGTAACCGTCGATATTGCCGGTGGCATTCGCAACTGGACCCGCTGAGAACGTGGCGCCGTCTGCTGTGCCAAAGTTCGTATTGCCATCATACCAACCGGTGGCATATACCTTGAGTCCACTTGGAAGAACAGAAACACTCGAAGCCGTATCACTGCCGTTCGCACCAATCTGCTTGGCCCATGCATACGTTGGGATTGGCGACACGGACGTGCGGATCCGATACTTCGTACCAGCACTCGGTGCGGTCCATTTGTAGGCAAGACCCGTTGCCGTTGGAGCGATCAACTTCCATGTCTTTCCGTCGTCCTCGGAGTATTCGATGCGCACTGGTGTGGTTGGTGTTACTCCTGCCCACGTAATAAGCAACGTGTCGCATGTTGAGTAGATCTGAGTCTTGCCGCCACGTAGCGAATTCAATTGCACCTGCCCAACACCACCCACAAGACTGATGTTCTCGGGGCATGGCGTACTTGACAATGACAATGTTGCCGAACGGAATACGCGCATCGGACCTTGCGTAAAGTTCACCGTGATAGTTCGTGATTGGCCGATACCTAACGTAAAGGGTGGATCTGCCCCACCCCAGTTGAGAACGGAGAAATAGGTGTTCGGGAGGATGTTGAATCCAGTGACCGTCAGTGGTGCTTTTGTTGCCGTTATCGTGACTGTTCCTGTTGACGCTCCGAATGGAGTGGGGTCTCCGCAGTAGACCACTGGATCGCTCACTGTCATCTTTGCAACAGAGTTCGGCGGGGCGGTGTAGCTTACTGTCGATAGAACACCTGAACCTTTTTTCAACGTGATGGATATCTGTCGGTCACGTCCTGCTTCCGAACAAGCGTACGGCGAAATCCATTCGAGTGTACAGACTCGACGTAACTGTGTTTCGAGGGCGAGCAAACTGTAGATGTCCACCAACTGAGATTCGTTCGTCACGATGTTCTTACCACCCGAATTCGTGCAAATAGTACCAAGGGTAGGGTCAGTGGTTGGCTCCAAGATCGTGACCGAATAGATCCGAATACCTTGGGCCAGAGCATTCGACGTTTGTTTCGCAATGAACTGAATAGTGGAATCAATTGCAGGGTTTGGCTTTCCGTCCGTCAGGAAGAAGACGAACTTTGGAATAGCCGGGTCGCGCATGGCCAATTGTGTGAACATGTTCGGCGAACCATTAAACGGAAGCTTGTAATTCGTGGCTGTGAGTGGTTTGAGTTTGTCGATTGAGTCAACGATCTGCTTCGCAGTTGCCGTCCACGGGCAGGCAAGTCGAACAACGCCGCTGAATCCGATCACACACACTTGTGTACCGGTGCCAAACCTGAGCCGACCGATAAAGCTCTTTAGAGCATCTTTTACAAAGTCCAGTCGGGTGCGGTTAGACGTGCCAACCAAATCTCCCATCGAATTCGACTCATCCACCACGAGGCATATGCTCGCGGCCGGATCTCCCGGGATGTCTACACACGCATGTTTGAGCGTAGGGTTGATGTTCACTGGACCTGAACCGTTGACGTTCTCTGAGGCAGAAAAATCGGCCGCCGTCAAATTGGGATAGGGATTCCCTGCAGGGTCGAAGGCCACATACGAAGCCGTGACTTTGGAGAATGCAGTGGAATTAACGTTATAGACGGTAAACGTCTGAGCCAACGAAACGGCAATGCCCGATAAGAGCACAGACAGTGTCACCAATCCACGAACACATCGTAGCAAAGATGTTCTCATATCACTTCCTCCAACTGAATACAATTTGTTTCTTACACTTTCGAAACCGACGGTTGCACGAGACGGAACGTTCTGCTTGTTGCATCCAATTCTGCCTGTACGCCAAGTGGCAACGTCAGCTTGCTTTTTACATGACCAAACGGCAATCCGTACACGGCCGGAATGCCCAGGGATGAAATTCGTTCTTCAAACACCTGTTGCAGTGTAAACGAGGGTTCCGAGAACGAAAGTCCTTTCGACTCACAGTCTCGAAAATTCCCTAACGCAATACCTGCACAGGCCTGGAGCTTCCCAGCTAACCACAACTGCGTGAGCAAGCGGTCCACACGGTACGGCTCCTCGGAGATCTCCTCAAGAAAGAGGATGGCTCCGGTGGTGTCGATCTCGTAGCGAGTGCCCAGCGTCGACGCGATCATGGCAAGATTCCCGCCCACCAGTCGGCCTCGAGCAACTCCACTACCAAGGACGGTCAGTCGATCATCCTTGAACGTGGTACCGCCGCTCCGAACTTCGTCTGTTGGCGAAGCAAGGCAATCCATCATTGATGCCACGGTGAACCCGTCAAAAGTACTTGAGGCTACAGGTCCATGGAATGTGACAAGACCGCCGAGCTGATATGCTGCAATCAGGAGCGCTGTGATGTCGCTAAATCCCATGATGACCTTCCGTGCATCTCGGATCACAGAAAAATCGAGCATCGGCAGGATTCGCATCACACCATATCCGCCGCGAGCACAGATGATGCCGTCAATGGTTGGGTCTTCGACGAACTTCATGAACTCGTGTGCTCGTTCTGCGTCCGGCGCAGAGAGGTAGCCGCTGCGTTTGGTAACATTCGGTCCGAACTTCACGTTCCAACCCAACTGTGCGCATGTAGAGGCGAATTCTCTCATGTCGGCTGAGTTCACGCTGCTTGCAGGAGCCACAACTCCAATGGTCGAACCATTGTGGAGGCCCTTGGGAAGCACCAGTGGTTGGCCCGGCCGATTCTCTGCTCGATCTTCGGCAACAAGCCTCCCAACAACGGCTGGTAGAGCCGCTGCACCAATCAACCCGTGTAAGAATCCCCGACGCTTCATGAACACTCGCAGTACTCCAAAAACACATTTTTATGCATTCTGCAAACTTACGAATTCCGCTATCTGTAATAACTCGATGATTCACAGAAGGTTACTCACAGGACAAGGGGACTGGTGAATTCCCCAGAAGCCCGTATATTTGCCCTACGGAAAGGTGCAAGAGTGGTTGAATTGGCACGCCTGGAAAGCGTGTGTACCGGAAACGGTACCGCGGGTTCGAATCCCGCCCTTTCCGCAACCGTATCGTGGGGTTTTCCACAAAATTCTATGACTCAAAAGCCGCAGCAGGTGCAGGAGTCCTCGCAAGAGGATGAGCTAATCATCCGCGAGATCCTCGCCGGCAATGTAAATGCCTACGCGAAGCTGCAGGCGAAGTACAAACGCATCGTTTCGTTCTTGATCCGAAAGATGATCCGAAACGAAACAGATGTGGAGGACCTCGTTCAGGAGACCTTCATCAAGGCGTACGCAGCCCTGCCTTCGTTTCAGTTCGAATATCCGTTTTCGCGATGGTTGTATAAGATCGCGTCCAATCGGTGTATCGACCACCTCCGAAGGAAACGCTTCCAGACGTTGTCACTCGACGAGCCGATGAATACCAGGGAAGGTGGCGAACTGTACATGGAACCTGTGGACGGAGATGCGACACCAGACATGACGTTGTTGGCAAAAGAGCGAGCGGGGATGTTGCGTGATGCGCTTGCAACGATGCCCGATAAGTATCGAGAGGTCGTTCGGCTGCGACACGAAGAAGAATTGGACTACCAAGAGATTGCCGACCGACTCAGACAGCCTCTCGGTACCGTGAAAGCCCACCTCTTCCGAGCACGGAAAATGCTGTATAAGAAGTTGATGCGACACGGCTCGCACTTCGAAGAATACATGAGCAGCAAGGATGAAGAGTAACCTCCTCATTATAGCCCTCGCCGCCCTCGTCCTTCTTCTCGGAGCTTCCTTCGTTTATCGGTTTCTTCATCCGCCCATCACACCACTCGTGGATGATGCATCGGAACGCCCACTCGTGATTCAACTGATCGTGAGCAACGCATCGGGAACATCGGGAGTTGCCAAACGCACGATGGCTTACTTGCGCGAACGAGGGTTCGACGTGGTAGAACTGGGAACGTCTGCAGACACCCTGAAACACACCATGGTGATCGATCGCGTGGGCGACCGATCCAGCGCCCTAAAAGTAGCGCAGGTAATGGGTGTAGCAGACAGTCTTGTAACGACAGCGGTCGATTCGACGTTGTTCGTTCGCGCGAGTGTAGTGATCGGGACAGATTTCCCGATGCTCGCTCCTTTCAAACAGTAATTATTTGCACGATCAACGAGGAATGTTCACTTGGCAACACTCACAAAACCGAGATCACAAAAAGGAAAGGCCGTCCTGATAGGTCGGCTCTCCCAAGAAAAACTCGCACACGACATTCTCTTGCTAGACCTCACAGCCATCGAGTCTGCACCCTCCGACTTCTTCGTCATCCTCACGGTTGATTCAGACTCACAGGCCCGCGCCGTGGTGGATGTGATCTCGCAAGGGATGAAGGAGGTAGGGCTAGGACTTTCCAAAAAAGAAGGCAAGGGCTCTACGCATTGGGTGATCATGGACTACTTCGACATCATCGTCCACATCATGCAACCTGATGCTCGCGACTTCTATAAGCTCGAACGTCTGTGGGGTGATGCGAAGGCCTATACGCTCACATCGGGTGGCGTTGCAAAAGCCGCGTCGATCAAATCTGGTAAGGTGGTCGAATGATGATGGAGCGCTACATCGCACCGCACATGGAACGTGCGCTGAAGATGATGGGAGTTGATGAAGCGGCAAAGATCCATTTCGAGATACCCAGACAAGAGGGACACGGTCACCTTTCAACCAACATCGCCATGACGTTGGCAAAATCTCTCAAGGGAAATCCACGTCAGATAGCGACCGATCTGTTGCAACATCTTGGAACCGAGATACCACTTGTCGAGAAGATCGAGATCGCAGGTCCGGGCTTCTTGAATATTACGTTCTCCACGCAGGTCTATCACGCAATGTTGCGCGACCTTGCCTTGATGGGCACACATATCGGCGCGTCAGACATTGGAGCGGGACGTACCTGCAACGTGGAGTATGTAAGCGCGAACCCAACGGGGTTGTTGCATGCAGGTCATGGTAGGAATTGTGCCGTAGGTGATACGATTGCCAACATCTTGCAGTGGTGCGGCTATGCCGTTACACGAGAATACTACTTCAACAATGCCGGCAACCAGATGAATATGCTCGGAAAGAGCATCTATGCGCGGTACAGACAAGAATTGGGCGATGTGGAGTATGAGTTTCCAGAGAATGGATATCACGGCGATTATCCACGAACCATTGCGCTAAAAATCATCGCTGAGGTGGGAGACAAGTATCGCGAAGAATCAGACGAAGCACTCACCGTATGCAGGAAGACCGGTGAAGCATGGTGTTTTGAAGCGATCCAAAAAACACTCGCCGTATTGAACATCCATCACGATGTGTTTTTCAATGAAGACACCTTGTATTCTGATGGGAAAGTTGCGCAAACGATCGAAGATCTCCGCGCCAAAGGTCTTGTCTACGAGAAAGATGGCGCCACCTGGCTTGCACTCACACAGATGGGACAGCAACAAGACAAAGTGATCGTGAAAAGCACGGGCGAAGCCACGTATCGATTGCCAGACATTGCGTATCACCGCGATAAACTGCAACGTGGATTTGAGCTGATCGTCGACATCTTTGGTGCCGATCACATCGCAACAATTCCCGACGTACTCGCAGGTGTAGAGGCGTTGGGCTTGGATACGTCGCGCGTAAAAGTGATCATTCACCAAATGGTAACGTTTGTTGAGAACGGCGAGATCGTCAAGTTCTCCAAGCGAAGTGGCACGTCGTTCACCCTTGACGATCTGATCGAAGAAGTCGGTGCCGACGTTGTTCGGTTCTTCTTTGTGATGCGTGCCGTAGGCACACATTTGGAATTCGATCTTGGTCTCGCAAAAGAGGAAGGCGACAAGAATCCTGTCTTCTATCTGCAGTATGCACATGCTCGTATCAGCAGCATACTTCGCAAAGCCGAAGAACAAGGGATTATCGTTGACCCTGCATCGGACGTGAGCGTCCTCGTGCATCCAAACGAGATCGAACTGATTACCGCGCTCTCCCGAATGCAACTTGTGATGGAGCGCGCAGCGGCAAGTCTCGAACCACATACCGTGGCAGAATACCTGCGTGACCTTGCTGCCACCTATCATCATTTCTATCACGATTGCCGCATTCTTGGTGCGGAACCGGAACTCCAATCGGCACGGTTGCTACTTGCTGACGTAACACGTAGAGCAGTGCGCAACGGATTGTTTGTGCTTGGAGTAGCAGCACCGGAACGCATGTAACCGTATGGCACGAGAGTTTTTCTACGATATCTCGGACAGAGGCGATCTACTTCTTGATGGAACAGTGCAAGACGACCCTGAGTTTGTGGATTTCTTCTTTCGCCGCCTTGCCACCTCTGCAAACCCTGAGTATGCAGAATATCCGTTCGTGTCGCGCTGTGGTGCCGAATGGAACTACCTCCGACCTGTCGATACCGCCATCGTCTTTTCGCATCTCTTCGATGGTCGGCTCTGGTATGCCGCTTCGCTTTCCGTGCCATTCGATGTGCATAAGCTTACCTACTCGCAAGAAGGTGTCCTCTATCACGGCGCGCCTGTCGGAGAACGGGGGCGGCTCGTGCCCAGTGTTGCCACAGAAATAGCCAAGCACATGAGTTCGCTCGGACCGTACTACTTTTATGATGATGGAGTAGGGCGGCAAGGCCTCGTGACGCCAACGGTGTTGCCAGATGGTGTGCGCATCCTTCGACCAAAGCATGACAACGAATGTGTTGGATGTGGGGCGGCCAATCCTTTCGGACTTGGACTTTCGTTTGAAGTGAACGACGCAACCGGTCGAGTTCGCACGTGGATCCGCCCAAACATGCGACTGCAAGGCTCGATGAGTACCGTGCATGGTGGATTTGTATCGCTGCTCCTCGACGAAACCATGGGTAAGGCATTAAGCGCGCGTGGTATCAAAGCGCCAACGGCGCAACTCAATGTGAACTTTCGTCGCCCCATGCTCATGGGCAGAGATCACGTGGTAGAGGCTCGCATCGAGCAACAACAGGGACGCAAGAATTTCGTCGTTGCAGAGATACGTGCCGTCGACGACCCAGAACATGTGGTCGCAGAAGGCAAAGCACTCTTCATCACCTTGCGATAACAACACCTCTAATGCATCAACCAAACTTCGTATCGATCTCCATCATCATTGGATTCGTACAAGTTGTGCTCGATCTCTATGTACTGTGGCAATTCCAACGCTTCGTGCGACGACAGCACCTGAGTGCATGGTGGTCTCGTTCCATGTGGATCGTTGCAGCGTTAATGTCGGCTGTCTACATCTACATCGTTGTGCAACGACATTTCTTCCGCATGTCGACGATTGATGCTGCCCTTTTCATGGTCGTGAGCCTGTGGCTACTTCCCAAAATTGTAATTGCTCCTGTGTTGATCCTGCGAGATATTGGTGCAGGACTGCGTTGGATCGTTGGGAAGATGCGCCCGACGTCTGCACCAACATTGCCTTCCGAACCAATAGCATCGCGGGCAATGCAGGCCGATGGCGAACCGAAAACAGAAGCCCGCCGAGCGTTTCTTGCAAAAGCAGGATGGGCAACGGCGGTGATTCCGTATGCCATTGTTGGTGACGGGATCTTCAGAACCTTGTATGATTTCAAGGTGTATTCGCACGAAGTGCTGTTAGCAAATCTCCCTCGTGCATTCGACGGAATGCGAGTGCTTCAGATCTCAGACGTCCATGCCGGTTCATTTCCGGATCATCGACCGTTTCAAGAAGCACGTCGGATCATCGAGTCAATCAAGCCCGATGTAATCGTGATCACCGGCGACTTTGTGAATTTCCTTCCCAATGAGCTCTCCGTAATCGCGAAAGAACTTGCGGCGCTGCATGCACCAATGGGTGTGTTCGCTTCGTTAGGAAATCACGACCATTACAACCAACCGTCTGATCACGCACGACTTGTTTCGGCAGTGCGTGGCTTCGATATTGATCTCCTTGTGAATGATCATCGTCGCCTACGCATCGGGACGGACGAACTCGTGATCGCGGGAATCGACAACACGGGATTCAAGCAACATTTCGGCGATCTCGGGAAGGCATTGCAAGGCGTCACGGAAGAAGACGCTGTGATCCTGATGGCACACGATCCAACATTCTGGGACAAAGAGATTCGCCGTCACGCTCCTGTTGGACTTACTCTTTCCGGTCATACCCACGGTGGTCAATTCGGAATACAAATGCTTGGTTTCGAATGGAGCCCTGCACAGTACGTGTACAAACAATGGGCAGGGATGTATTCGGATGGAGATCAACACCTGTATGTAAATCGCGGACTTGGTACGGTGGGTCCTCCCATTCGTATCGGCATCAACCCCGAGATAACGGTGTTCACACTCCGTTCTACGCCAACAACAGCCTAGCGATTTGTATACTTGTGCATGAAGCGAACAATACGTAACCCACTCTTTGGTCTTGCCTTCGTACGCGAAGCATGGCCCGAATTTGCATTTTCCATTTTGATGCTCGTGCCAGCAGTCGCTATTTCAACGCTTGTGATCGCGAAGCTCGGCTGGCAATCGAGTCAAGCAACAACCGGCTATTCGTTGGCAGCATTGTTTGCGATGGCTCACTATGCGAAGGAGGATCGAACGTGGTTTAGCTATGCTGTGCGAGGGGTTGTCTACATCAGTTCGATCGTTCTCGCTGTGCTCGTCGATACCCAGATCTACATGGGACTGTTGCCACATATTCACATGCTTGTTGCGATGACGATCGCTCTTCTTGTTGGAATGGAGTTGGTGACCACCCTGCTCCATTTTGCCACAGAACGTACCCCGAAACGCTATTTCTATGGCTCGATGTTGCTTAGCGTTCCCGCCATGGCACTTGTGTTCGCCTTATTAACGTGGCTCTTCTCACTCAGTGGTGTAAATGCAGACATGTAGACGTGAGAAGTGGTCGCGCTCGTTCCGAGCGTTCAAGCGATGTCCCCAACAGCGACACATGTACCTCATCTTCGACGGAGATACTCTACTGCTGTTTGCGCGAGCATGGCTGCACCGTTGATCATGGATTCTTCTTCCGGTGCGAACTTAGGATTGTGTAAGCCTGGCATCGACGGTACAGAAGATGGTCTACCACCGAGCATCCAAAATGCGGCCGGCATCATTTGCGAATAAAACGAGAAGTCTTCGGCCCACATCTTTGGTTCGAAGTCGCTCACCACAACATTCTCTGCAATGCTTGAGGCAACAGAACGTGCAAAATTTGTTGCTTCTTCGTTGTTCATGAGTGGCGGATAGCCCTTCAGAATCGTTACCTCGCAGGTACAACCGTGAAGTGCACAATACGCAACGGATTGCTCCTTGATGAACTTCCACGCAGACTCTCTCCATACTTGATCGAAGGCGCGAAGCGTGCCTTGCAACTCAACGGTATCTGGAATGATATTCGTTGCCGTCCCGCCGTGAATACTTGTGATGGTGATGACGCCAGGATCGAGGGGATTGCGATTCTTGGTAATGAGCGTTTGAAGATGGCTGATCAGTCCGGCCGCTGCAAGGATCGGGTCTTTTCCTTTATGCGGCTGTGCAGCATGAGCGGCCATGCCACGCACTGTGAAGTAGAGTTCGTCGGCACTTGCCATCATAGCACCGGCTACAAACGAGAATTCGCCTGCAGGTGCGTCGGGGTTGATGTGCTGACCAAAGATGATCTCCGGGCGTGGTGACTCCAGTGCACCATCGGCAATCATGAGACTTGCACCACCCGGTGTTTTTTCTTCACCTGGTTGAAACAACAGTTTAACGACACCTTGCAATGATGCTTCGCGTTCCTTCAGCACTTGCGCTGCTGTGAGAAGCATGGTGGTGTGCGTGTCGTGACCACATGCATGCATCACCCCTGGTCGCGTAGACGCATACGGAAGACCCGTCTCTTCTTGCATCGGAAGTGCATCGATGTCTGCTCGCAATGCCACACATCTATCGCCACTTCCGATTGTAGCAACCACACCTGTTGTTGCCACAACGCGAAATGGAATGTCTAATGATGCGAGACGTTCTTGTATGTAGGCAGACGTTTCGAATTCCATGAACGAGAGTTCTGGATTACTGTGAATATGTCTGCGAGTCTCTTGCATGCGTGGGAACAATTCACGCACTCGCTCGATGATGGACGTTGTCATTGATACACTCTCATGTCGATGTTGAATTCAGTTGGAGGAGCGTCGAACAAGGCATCGCCCTCGAGGATCATGCCTGCATGGTGATCGAGCAGTGTAACATGCAGCATACGTCCGCTTGGTGGTTGGACACTCACAGTACGACCACATTCACCGCGCAGGGCGGCTGTCACAACTGTGCTTAACGCACCTGTGCCACAGGCGCCCGTTTCGGCCTCTACGCCACGTTCGAACGTGCGGAGGTGGATCACGCCTCGTTCATCCACCATGTAAAGGTTTACGTTCACACCGCGTTCAAATGCGGCATGATGACGGATGGGAAGGGCCAAGGTGGCAAGGTCTACAGAACGAAAATTCTCAGGAGCTATGCGAAGGTCGGAAGCACGAAGGACGGCGTGGTCCGATTGTACGTCTACAACAACAACAGGAACATCCACTCCCTGCAATGCACCAACGGCATATTCTTGCACTGATCGGGGAGCATCAAAAGTGATCGACACATGATCTGCATCGATCACGTGCGCATGGTACAGTTCTGTGCTCAGGGTGAACTCTATCGAGCCTTCATCGAGTGGTGTACATCCTCGAGCAATGGCGAATCTGACGATACACCGACCGCCGTTCCCGCACATAGCGCCATACGAACCGTCTGGATTGATGAAATCTCCATGGAAAGAATGTCCGTCCACGTGTTGCAAGACAAGAACGCCTTCGGCCGGACGTAGCGAGATCGTAGAACGATCGCAAAGTGAAGGAGTGATCGACTGAAGTGTCGAGAGGGGAATTACTGTAGTTCGATTATCGATGACGGCAAACGTATTGCCGGCGCCCGACATAGGCCATACGGTCATGACGCAACACTTTCAAGTGCCGAGTTGAGCTCAGCGTGAATTAGTCCATTCGTTGCAATGATACTTCCCGTTCCCAATACGAACGGACGATCGTGATAATGACTCACCTTGCCCCCTGCCTCCTCCACTAACAAGACCCCCGCTGCCACATCCCAAGGATGAAGGCTCACTTCCCAGTAGCCATCGAAGCGGCCGGCAGCAACATAGGCAAGGTCGAGTGCCGCACTGCCAAGACGACGTATGGGAATTCCACGCTGTACCAAAGCGGCGAAGTGTTCGATGCAATGGTCAGGATTCGTACTCACGTTGTATGGAAATCCTGTTACGAGGATGGATGCTTCGACGGTTGGGGTGGTGCTCACCGACAAGCGTTTGCCATTACAGAAAGCACCGCTGCCGAGTGCTACCGTAAACTCTTCATGCACCATGGGTGCAGAGATCACGCCAGCGGTGATCGTTCCATCGACAACGGCCGCAATGCTCACGCAAAAAATCGGAATGCCGTGGGCAAAATTCACCGTGCCATCAAGCGGGTCGATCACCCATTGGAGCGAAGCGCCTTCGTTAGAGCCGCCACCTTCTTCTCCCAGAAAACCTGAGTCGGGGAAGGCCGTGCGTAGCCGATCGATGATCAGTCGTTCGCAGCGTTCGTCGTACTCGGTAACGAGGTTGTGCAACCCAGATTTACTGCGCTGTTCCATGGCCGTACCGAAGCCACGTTTGAGTTCGGCCGACGCCTCTTGGGCGGCGACGCGGGCCGCCTCGAGCAACTGTTGTGCATACATCCTGCAAATTACTGAATGGCAGCGCCTTGACGTATCTTTGCACCTATGCGAATTCTCGTTGCGGCGCTTCTTTGTACGTTGGTTCCAATGTCCGTTATGGCACAATTGGACAATTTCAAGACGAAGCGTTTTATCCCCAAGGCATCTGGTCAGTATGATACGGTAGGACAGGAGCGCGCTACGAAGCTTGCTTTGGAGTCTGCCGGATTGCTCGAGCGTGAGATCGACGCCTCTACCTACATCCTTGGCCCTAACGACATCGTAACGGTGAGTGTATGGGCTTCTGAGTCGATTCACCTAGACGTAATGGTCACTCCCGAAGGGAATCTGATCATCCCAAGAGCAGGCGCATTGTCGGTAAAAGGACTCACACTAGACTCCGCCCGAACGATGATCAAGGCCGAAATCGCTAAAGTGTACCGTTCCGCTTCGTCGGATGTGTCTTTGAAGAAACTCCGGCAATTCAAAGTCTATGTCCTCGGCGCCGTGCGCATCCCGTCCGTGATCACTGCCACTGCGGCAGATCGTGTGTTCGACGTGATCGAACGCGCCGGTGGGATCGTCGATACGGGCTCCGTTCGCGGGATCACGGTGGTACGAGAGGGGACGCAAACACCGCTCATTGTTGATTTGCAACGTTATCTATCTTTTGGTGATAAGTCTGCCAACCCCACGGTTTTGGGTGGCGACCGGATAATCGTCCCTTTGCGCACGTTCAAGAACACGATTGCTATTTCCGGTGAGGTTGCCCGAGAAGGCTCGTTCGACTACCTGCCCGGCGATTCGCTCGCGACGCTCATTCGGATGGCCGGAGGATTCCTACCATCGGCCATTCTCGACTCGGTGCACGTGGTGCGATCGAATGAATCGGGGACCGGACTTGTCGTGTACACCGTGAACATGCGCTCATGGCCAGCGGCCATCTATTCCACGATGCCATTGGTAGGCGACATGTCTCTTCGGTCCGGAGATCGAGTCTACGTTCGTGCCGTACCAAAATTCAACGATCGCGAACAAGTGATCGTTGCGGGCGAGGTGCTCTATCCCGGGAAGTATGCGATTACTCCTACGCAATCGCGACTCACCGAAGTGATCGAGCGTGCTGGGATGTTCACGGAGAATGCATCGGTCGAAGACGCGTTAATCATTCGAACCAGCGAAATGAATGTGATTGATAAAGAATATGAACGATTGTCGCGACTTGTCCCGAGCGAAATGAGCAGTAATGAATTGCAGTACTATCGCACGAAGAGCCGTGAAGTAAAAGGCGTGATGTCTGTTGACTTTGCCGAACTCTTTATCAAGAAAAACATGGTGAACAATCCTGTTCTTCGCGATGGTGATTCGATCTATGTTCCCAAACGAAGCTTGTACGTAAATGTAACGGGTAGCGTACGAAATCCTGGTCGAATCGTTTATCAAAAAGGCCTGAACTATTTGCAATACATCGCGCTCGCCGGCGGGTATAGCTTCCGAGCCGACAAAAGCGCCACGCTCGTGATCAAGCCCAAAGGAGATCAATTCCCGGCCGAGAGCGAGAACTACACGATTGAACCCGGCGATAACGTGCTCATTCTTGACGAGCCAGAAACAAAGTTCATCGACGTATTTACAAAGACACTTACGATCACTGCTCAACTCTTTACGATCTTCGGAATCATCTTTACGATCGTGAGGTTGAGATAATGAGCAGTATCCTGATCTGGGAGGGGTATCGACGTCGAATTCCCCTGTACGTCCGTGTATGCGCCATTGTGGTGGTGCTCACCGTTGCGTTGAGCTTCGTTGTGCCACACACGTTTACGTCGACGTCGTCGATCATGCCGCCCGAAAGTAAAAGTCAGGGCGGTGGACTCTCTTCGTTGCTCCAAGGAGCTCCGATTGCCGTTGGATTGGGTTCTGCAGAGAACAAAGCAGCCTTGGTCTTTGTCGAGATCTTGAAGTCACGCTCTTGTCTGTTGGGCATCGTCGACACGCTCAAGCTTCGAGAAAATGTATTGTTTGCGGGGCTTTCCAACGAAGAGTTCGAAAAACAGTTGCGCGATGCAATGGTGGTAGAAGCACGTAAAACGGGAACAGTAACGATCGAGGTTGAAGTGTCGACTGGTTGGCTTCCTTTTTGGGGTAAAGCGGCAATCGCCGCCAAGACTGCGGCAGATATTGGCAATGCTGCACGTACCATGTTAGATAAGATCAACCGCGAAAAGAGCGTATCGCAAGCACGTCGGTCACGAATGTACATCGAACGTGTTCTCGGCAGCAATCGCAAGCTCATCGATTCTTTGCAGAACCTCATGCAAGAATTCCAATCGACAACCAAAGTGATGGCACCGGATGAACAACTAGCAGCCATCGTTCAGAACGCCGTGATGATCGGTACGGAATTATCGAAGGCAGAGATCGAACTCACCCTCATTGAACAAGACTTCCAACCTTCATCGCCACAAGTGACGATGCTGCGGAAAAAGGTCGCTACTCTTCGTGAGCAATACAATCGAGTGCAGGCAGGTGGCATGGAGGCAGGGGACGAGTTTTCGATTCCATTAAATCAATTGCCGCAACTGACGCGGACGTATACGAACCTTGTGCGTGATATCAAGATCAAAGAGCAGATCAACGCCTATCTTGAATCGCAGCGAATGCAAGAGGCCATCCAAGAGGCCAAGGATATTCCGACAGTGATTGAGCTTGATGCAGCAGTGGTTCCTGAGAAGCGTACGTCTCCATCTCGAGTACTCATGGTGCTAATCGCCTGGTTCCTCACAACCGTGCTGTTTGCCGTTTATGTGCCCTATGCAGACATTCATGTGGCGAAGCAGAAGCACGTTCCCCTAGCCTAAGAATTTATTCGCTTCTTTCTTGATCTCTTCTGCGAGGCGATGAAGTCTCGCATCGTTCGATGCATCAGCCATCGTAAGATAACGCTCAAAGGTGTTGCGCACGTAGACAAGTGGATTGCGTTTTAGATTGAATTGTAGACATCGGAAGTTGTCCAGACGAGCGGCAAGCTTGATCGCCATACAGTCGGCACTGGCAAGTTTCAGGCGTTCGGCGTGTTCCATGTCTACCTGATCCGGATTGGACTTGGCCTTTGACAGATCCTTTGTGAGCGTCTCGATCAGATAGGCCACATAGCTTCCGAAATTATACTCGAGCACCGTACGAGTAACCGTATCAGAGTCTTCAAGAACGTCGTGCAACAATGAGCCCACGAGAACATCTGCATCGTAGATGTTCAGTTCATCCAAGAGAATCTTGCAAACGCGCGTGGAGTGATGGAAATACGGAGTGCCGTCGTTGCGCACTTGAAACTCATGAACACTTCGTGCCATCTCGTAGGCGTCCAAGATTCGTGTCATCGAAAGGGGATCTACTTTCGGAGCAAGGCGCATTTCGAGTTCTTGTGCAGACAAGAAGCTGGTGTTATATGAGTTTGGATTCGGTTGCAACATGAGATTCAGTTGATCAAGGTTGGATCATCAGTTCCCGTGCGCTCTCGAGGGCCGCATCGGTTACCGTTACGCCGCTCAATAGCTTTGCTACTTCTTGCACAGCTCGGTCTTTGTCGATCATGGCAGCAGACACTGTTGTTTTGTTCGCTTCTTCCGTTTTAGATACAACAATGTAGTCATTCGCAAGCGAAGCGATCTGCGCTAAGTGTGTGATGCAGAGGATCTGATGACGTGCCGATAGTTCCTTCATCACTTCGCCGACGTGACGTGCTACGCGTCCGCTGATCCCGGTGTCGATTTCGTCAAAGACGAGTGCGCCTATCTGTCCGCGCGCGGCCACGGCTCGTTTGATAGCGAGCATCACCCTAGAAAGCTCGCCGCCGCTCGCAATTTTCGAAAGTGGTCGAAGTGGCTCACCTGCATTGCTGCTAAAAGTGAATTCCAGATTGTCGATGCCTTTCGAACTCACGTGCAGGTGCTTGGTGCCAACTTTGACGGACACATGAGCATCTGAACTCACGGCGTCTAGCAGTGTGTGGTCTACTCCAAACACCGCGGAAGGCATGCCCATGTCGTGAAGCGACTTCGTAACAGATTTAGCAAATGATGTAGCGAATCCCTTTCGAACCTTAGAGAGTTTCTGTGCGATGACTCCAGCCTCTTCCTGCGCAGTTCTATACGCAGCTTCGCGTTGGGCGAGCGCGTCATCGAAGTTCTCCAGTAATTCCAGTTCCCGTTCCATGCTTGCGCGTACGGCAATCGCCTCGTCCAATGAGCCGTGTTTCCGTCGCAAGCGTTGCAAGGCTGCAAGTCTGCCGCGAAGTTCTTCCAGACGCTCGGGAGAAAAGTCCTGGGGCTCTGCATATCGCCCTGCCGCCTTCGCCGCCTCACTGATCACGACCATTGCCGCATGAAGTTCTTCTTCTGTATGCAACAACGAAGAGTCGAAATGTGCGAGGGCGGCAAGGTGTTGCCGTGCCTGACTAATGAGGTCGTAGGCAGACGGGCTGCCGTCGTGCAACGCTTCTCGAGCGGCCAGTGCATGTGAAAGAACCTGCTCGGAGGACTCTGCGCGGCGAAGCTCGTCGGCAATGGTCTCGTCTTCGTTTGCTGAGGGGTTGATGGCAGCGATCTCGTTGCGGACAAAGGTGAGTCGCGCGATATCGGCCTCGGCGGTGGTAGATCTGGTCGCTGTTTCGCGCCACACATGCAGTGCGTCAGAGAGGATGACCCATGCGCCGTAAAAATCCTGCACGAGTGATTCGTGCCCAGCAGCGGCATCCAACACATCGGTGTGTCGGCCTGGTTGCAGAAGGCCATGCGTATCGTGTTGCCCGTGGAAGTCCATGAGATGATCGGCGATCGAGCGTGCGGTCCCAACCTGCACGGGCGTGTCGTTCACAAAGCAACGAGACGTGCCACTGGCAGTGATCTCTCGCCGAAAGACGAGCTCTGGGTTCTCCCAATCAAGATCATGCGACTTCAAGATGTCGCAAACGTGAGGTGGAATGTCAAACGCTGCTTCGATCACGGCCTTCTTTGCTCCCGTGCGGACGATGTCGGACGACATACGTTCACCGAGTGCTGCCGAGAGTGCATCAATGATGATCGACTTACCTGCACCGGTCTCTCCAAGGAGTACCGTCATGCCGGGGCCGAACATCAGGTCGATGTGATCGATGAGGGCAAAGTCCCGAATCGAAAGAGTGCGAAGCATGGGGAGGAGCTGTAAAGAGCGTCAGGTCACAGACGCGTAAGTCTCGTCTGAAAGAGTTTATAGGCCAAATAGCCAATTGCTATAAAGGCGAGGACGGCTACGAGCGGATGTGTTTCTTCTCCGATCACTACAATGGAGATCGTGATCACGAAGGTGGAAACGGCGATGAGTGCTATCCAGAGTGTTGCCATGGTGTTGAACCTTATTCAAACGTTTCGTCGTGATGCTTGATCAAGAAGGCGCCGTAACGCTTCGAGAATACGAGCAATTTATCGCTCTGAACCTTGACCGACAAATACACACCAACATCCTTGTCTTCGCGAAGGAGGATCTCTGCGTCTTCATAGAGTCGAGCGGCTTCTTTCATTGATTCGTACGGGAAGAGCAATGTTTGCGTCACGGACTGCTCTTCGAACGTTTCCTTCATTTTGTCGAGAAGTCGAATGATGTTGATGCCACGTTCGGCGGACACGAAGACGCAGCCAGGGTACTCCGAGGCGATGTCGTCGATGCTATGCCGATCTATGATCAAGTCGATCTTATTGAAGACGAGGATGATCGGCTTGGTGTCTGCTCCAAGATCGTGCAGGGTAGCCATGACCACCTTTATGTGATCATGCACATCGAGTGCAGCAACATCGACAACGTGGATGAGTACGTCTGCCTCGAGTGTCTCAGCCAGGGTAGTACGGAATGAAGCGACTAGCTGCGAGGGGAGCTTCCGAATGAAGCCCACGGTGTCGGATAGAAGCGACTTCTGTCCGCCCGGCAACTCAAAGGCACGTACTGTTGTGTCGAGGGTAGCAAACAGCTTGTCTTCGATATAGACGTCTGCCTCTGTGAGCACTCGCATCAGTGAAGACTTCCCGGCGTTCGTATATCCGACCAAGGCAAATCGTGGAAAAGCGTCTCGTCCTTTGCGCTGAACTTTCCGTTGTTCGTCGATTTCGACGAGTCGTGCACGAAGTCTGGAAATGCGTGTGCGATACATACGACGGTCTGTTTCGATCTGTGTTTCGCCAGGTCCTTTCGTGCCCACACCGCCGAATTGTTTCGAGAGGTGTGTCCACATACGAGTGAGTCGCGGAAAGAGGTATTCGAGTTGTGCGAGTTCTACCTGCGTTTTCGCTTCGACGGATTTGGCATGGGCTGCAAAAATGTCGATGATCACTCCCGTACGGTCAAGCACTTTCACATTGAGTTCTTCTTCGAGGTTCCGCACTTGCATGGGAGAGAGATCGTCGTCGAAGACCACCATCGATACACCGTGCTCCGTGACCAATTCCTTCAGTTCTTCGACTTTGCCTTTACCGAGGGCGGTAGCAAGTTCAGGCCGCTCACGCTCCTGCGTGAGTTTTGCAGCAACGTCCGCACCAGCCGTATCGAGGAGCAGTGTAAGCTCGTCGAGATGTTCTTTGGTGACCTTGGGATCTGCACCTTTTCGGGTAACAGAAACAATGATGGCGCGTTCGCGCGAGAGGAGTCCGATATCGTACACGTTGACTTACGAATGATGATGTTCACGAAAATAGCCCTTGTGGACCGTAGATTTGTCGATATGACGCTTTTCTTTGCGCTTCTGATCTTTTTCCTTTCCGTCCTCCCAACCATTGGTCAGGAGGAAAACGGCCCACAGCAGCCCGTTATCCTCACGAATGCCGACAGTCTTCTTGGCAACAAGATGAGCGACGGCTCGGTGCGCGAGTTCATAGGTCGCGTTCGGTTTGTGCAAGGAAACGTTGTCGTTACCTGCCAACGCGCCGTCCATCACCTAGACGTCAACCGTGTAGAGCTCTTTGGGAACGTGATCGTGACACAGGGCTCGATGGTTATGAAAGCCCCGATCATGACCTATGATGGATCCACGAACCTTGCAACCGCCTTGGGTGGCCTACGTGTTGTGGATTCGGCCACCACGATCACCTCGCGCAGTGGCACCTATTCAACGAAGACCCACATAGCAGTCTTTCGGGATTCAGTGCGAGTGGCGGATGATAGTATGACCATCCGAGCCGACACCTTGATCTACGAACGAGATACAAAAATCAGCACGGCTCTCCATTCCGTAGTAGTGTGGAACCGAGCCAAGACAGCTTGTTTGGTAGGAGATACGGCCTTCTATGACAAAGGCAGGAACTTCATGCGTGTTCACGGACGTGCCTCGTCTTGGCAGCTTGAGAGCGATAGTTTGCTGGTATCTGCCGACACGCTCGAGCAACAACGCGGAGACACAACGATCTTCACGGCCCGTCGAAACGTTGAATTGGCCGGGAAGCACCTTGCTGGCCGTGCCGCCAGGATGGAATACAACGAGCGCACCGGGCTGATCCAATTGTTCGAGCAGCCAGTGGTGTGGAACGACTCCACAATGCTTGTAGCCGATTTCATTCGTGTGATAGCCCCCCAACGAAAGGTTAGTGGGATCGAGGGAGACCAGCACGCTATGCTCGTAAGCAGAACGGATACCACGTATCCGGATCGTTATGATCAGATCAGTGGCGACCATATCACAATTGTAATTCAGTCGGACACGTTACGCCGGGTTACATCCGTCGGCACAGCGCGAAGCATTACGTATCGCTACGAAGACGAGCGCCCGGAGGGACTCACCCGTTTCACGTCGGACACGATCAAGGCGGAATTTCAAGACGGGAAGCCGCATGACGTCTATTGGCTTGGGGGTGTTCATGGGGAACAGCACCCCGAGCGTATCGTGGCCGGTCATGTAACGGACCACCGTTTGCCGGGATTTATCTGGCGCGAAGACCGGCCACGGTTTGTCATGCCACCACGCCCGTAACCATTTGAGCGACAATTTGTTATCATGTACAGTCTGTGCCATTCTGAGGCGCGCATGAAGTCATTGTTTCTCCTATGCATCCTGACGGTTTACTGCGCATACGACGTCTATGCACAGGTGGAACGCGTCCTCCCTCGGCGAAACCAATCGTCGTTCGAAGACACGAGGTTCGTTATAGGATTTCTGCAGAACGAAATCTTTATTCCAGGTGTCTTCGAGCCTCCCAGCGAAGGTCTCGTCCTTCAGATATTCATCGCGTCCGATTACAACGCAACCGTGACGATCGATCTTCCCAATGGCTCTCGATTCATTCGCAATGTGCTTGCGAACACCGTGCACACAGAAACGCTCGATCCTCAATTGATGATGCGTGTGAGTGAACGACCAATGCGTCAGAGCGTCTTCGTAACATCTGATGTACCAGTGGTGGTGTATGCGATTAACACAATTGCAGCCTCTACGGATACCTACATCGCATTGCCAATGAAGCACCTCGGCACGGAGTATCGTGCCGTTACTCGCGCAAACGACTTCTACCCCCGTGACTCATCTTCGAGTCCAACCCAACGTTTGTTTGATACAACCCAGCGACAAGCAGAATTCATGGTTATGGCCGTAGAGGACAACACCATGGTGCAGTACACTCCAAGTTCTGCAACAGAAGGTGGAGTTCCTGCAGGGCAGACATCGAGCGTGCTTTTGCAGCGCGGAGAGTGCTTCTTGGTAAAGTCCGCCAAGGCGGGAAAGGGCAAAGGTGATCTTACGGGCTCACTTGTTACAACGAACAGACCGGTTGCCTTTCTCTCCGGTCATGCACGTTCGAGTGTTCCTCTAAGCTTTGGTTCGCGGTTTTCGAAAGATCATTTGGTAGAGATGCTGCCACCCACCTCGCTGTGGGGTTCGGAGCACGCGACAATTCCGTTTGGAAGTGGCATTAGGTCAGGTGATTACATTCGCATCGTTGCATCTCAGGACAATACAACTGTTACCTTCACCTCGGCAATGGGCACGGGCACTCAAGTTATTGCGAACGCTGGTGACTGGGTTGAGTACAGAGACGTCAAATTCCCAACACGATGGGTAAGCGACAAGCCAACAATGGTTGCGCAGTTCATGGTTTCGCAGTTTTACGCGGGAACGAACTATGCAGATCCTGCCATGGTGATCGTTCCTCCCGTGCAATATTTTGCAACGCGAGCATTGTTCCAATTCCCAAAGATGCAGTTGCAAACAGGCAGTCCAATACCGCAACCATTCTTCTACTTTGTGAACGTTTTGTGTGAAGCGTCGGGACTAAGCACGTTCAAGATTAACGGAACGCTCGTCTCGAAACTAGATCCAAGCATCCTCACCCAAACCGTTCCGGGCACCAATCTTCACTGGGCGCAACTCTCGCTCAATGCCGGTGTGTACGTTCTCGAAGTGGATAGCGGCTCGTTCTCTGGCGTGATGTATGCAACAACGTTTGTGGACTCGTACGCGAACATGTTCGGCGCCTCGTTTGAACCACGCAGGCGCATGGACCTATCTCCTCCAAACTTCCGTTTATCGCACGATTGCTTCAAACTACAAGGCGTTATCGCAGATACGGCGAAGGAAGCCGGATTCTCGAAGAAGCTCTACGAAGTGAATGTGATGCGTGATCGCACGTCGAACTACACGTGGCAATTGATTGGTCCAACAGACACCACCGGAAGTTTAGAATTCGATGCTACCGTGAGTGATCCGTGGAAGGATGCGCGAATGGTGATCCAGGCATGGGACGATCAAGGAAACGGAAAAGAATGGCTCTACTCATATCACGCACCAAAAGTAGCTGTTCCTGCTACAATGAAGTTCCAGGGTGGAAGCGGACAAGTATGCTCTACGCTCGTTGTTAGGAATACCGATACGACCATGCTCGTGATTCCCGCAATTCGCCTTGTTGGTGACAAGCGCTACTCTATGAAGGATCCAACGCTCGATACTGTGCGCTTGGCACCTGGTGACAGTATCCTTCTCGACGTTTGCTTTACCTTCGATGGATCACGTCAACCTGCGTACGCAACGATCTTCATTGACCTTCCCTGCGGCTTAAAAAAAGAAGTACGACTTACGATGACCATCCTTGCCTCCATCACAACAACCAACGTAGACTTTGGTGCCGTGCGCATAGGTGATACGGTTTGTAGGTCTGTGGCCATTGTGAACGAAGGAAACATCGAGGTCGTGATCGACTCGCTCACGCTTAGCAACGCCTATCCGGAGTACACACCAAACATTGTTGGTCTGAGATTGCCGCGCACGCTATTGCCAGGCGATACACTGTGGATGAGTGTGTGCTTTACACCTACAACAGAAACTGTGACGTCGCGTATGGACACTGTGCATGCTTCGCCCCAAGTGAAGGATGTTGTTCAATATCGCGGCAGAGGAGTGCGGCCACGCGTGGCGAATGTGGTAGTCGATTGGAAGAAACGCCGCGTGGGAACGATGAGTGATAGCACCCTGACATTACAAAACACGGGGAGCGCCTTGTGTTCCGTACGCGCGATGGGTGTTCTTGGAGACACCATTCAATTTTCCGCGAACGAGCTCCTCGCATCAAGGGTCACAGGGGTAATCACCATACCGTCTGCAGGCATTGCCTCTACAGAAGTTTCGTTCCATCCGGGCGGAGTTGGCCTTTGGTCGACGAATACAACTCTCCTTGTGGATTGGCGATTTCATGATACGGTTGAGGTCCAATTCCTCGGAGAGGGGACGCTTCCCATCATCGTCACGCAGGATATTGATCTCGGTACGATCAAGTTGGATGAGCGCAAAGACAGCGTTTGCACATTCTATGCGGCCGGTGGAACCGAGGCTCTGACGGTAGACAATGCGACGACGGGCGGACAGGATATTTCCGCACTCACGATCCAGCCCACCGTGCTCGTGCCACAGCGCCTTTCTATTGGCCAGGACGTGCGCGGAACAATCGGATTTGTGCCACAACGTATTGGTCGGCACGACGCATGGATCGATGTCACGCATGATGCCGCTCCTGCTTACGATCGTGTTGTCTCTCGCATACGTATTACGGCGAATGTGGTCGGCCTAGATACGACCAGAGTCTCGACGTTAGTGAACGCATCGCCCTCGTTTGTGGCCTGCACCGAAACCCCGGTAGGTGTGCGCTTCCTAAACACAGGGAATACCGTCGTTACGCTGAACAACATAGCATTCAGGTTGAACGGCGGCACGGTGGCAGGGGACACAACGATGTATCCGGTACTCGTGCTTCCCGATTCTTCGGTCTCGATCTCCCTAGAGTGTATCGCAGACGCACGTTCCAATGGTTCATTCAGCGCAACGTTCACCTACAACGATACACTAACCACGACGGTGTCTCATGAGTTCGCGATTGTTGTCTCTTCGTCGACAATCGAACTGCCCGCAGGGATATCAACTTCTCCGGGTTCGACAGAGGTCGTGCAGTTCACCGCAGGCGTACAGGCGGCTCTGTCAACTCCCATACCATTTGTTGTAGAAATCCAAGCAGATGAGGAGCGTTTCCGGATCACCCCGGGCACTATCGTTGCAACCATCAACGAAGACGGTCTGCAGAGTACACTGTATCTTCAGTTGAACTCCAATGGCTCAGCCCATACCTTCACGGCACCGCGGCTGATTTCGGCTCCTTTTGTCGTGCGATGGGAACTTTCCGTGGGCATATTGTGGAAGGACGCATACAATTCCTCGATGTTCGGACGCGTTTTGGCAACGAATTGCACCTCGAACGCATCAGACAGTACAGAATTTGGAGTGAATCTTTGCGGGTCGAATCTGAGGGCAATTCGCTTTGGTGCGATGCCAATAATAGACGTGAGCGTGGCTCCTATGCCCGCTACATCGTATCTTGAACTTCGGTGTACATCTACGTCAGATGAAGACATTCAAGTGGACTTGATCGACCAAACAGGAACAAGGATTACGATTGGGCAAAATTTATCCTTGAAAAAGGGGACTCAGTATCTTAAATTCCCCTGTTCGAGGTTGACAGCGGGCTGGTATCAATTTGTGATCATGGGCATGAGCGGGAACTTGGTTGTTCCTGTGATTATCGTCAAATGAGGTGAGCGTATGAAGAAATTTGCTTCCGTTGTCTTGGGTCTTTTCATTGGCGCGGTTGGGAACATGATGGCGCAGCAGCCGCCGGTTGGACAAGGCGAGCTAGCGAATCCTCTTGAGCCGAACAAGGCTAGGCCTCGCATTTATGTAGGCCCTGTTGCTGGTTACAACCGTTCACTCCATTCGTCGGGCTTTCAGTCTGTATCCGGAGACGTCTTGTGTCCGGACTTCACATCTGGTACAGCAAACGGCTATTATCTGGGCGTCAGTGCAGAGTACATGCTCGGCAAGCCATCGGAGAGCAAGTCTTCGATCATCGCACGCGTAGTGTATAACTACATGCCTGCATACTACGAGAAGCCGGGTGATCGGCTACCGTCAATCGACCAGACCAATGGATCTATTGTGTATTCCACGGTGCGCCACGTTGCAGAGATCAAGTACAGCACGATCGACCTTGAGGCCATTTACAAATTGAATCTGTTCAATTCGAATTTTGGTGTGGTGATCGGGCCAACGATTGGTGTTCCGGTTGCTGTTAGCCGTCAACAACGCATGGAATTGATCGAACCTTTAAACGCCCAATTTGATCCATCGCTTTATCCAGACAACAAATTCAAGTACATCAACAACAACCGGGGCATCATCACAGCAGAGGATAACATACCTGACAAATCAGGTATTCGCTTGGCGATCAAGGCTGGTGTCCAGTATGAAATGCCAATCGGCAAGTTGCTACTCGTACCTTGTATGTACTACAACTTTGGTATCACCGAAGTGTCCGCATCGAACAATCTCCGCATCAATGCCATCCAGGCTGGAGTTGACCTTCGTTTCGCATTGTAAGAGCTGATTCTCGACTTTTTTCGACAATGCCCGCTCTCTAGCGGGCATTGTCGTTTTTGGGAGGTAGTGATGGACCGACTTTGGTCACCTTGGAGGTCGGCGTACATCGGAACGGCCGACCAACGCAACGGGCAAGGCTGCTTTCTCTGTGCCTGTGCAGCCACTCCAGAGATTACGTACGAGACCCTCGTGGTGGCTCGTTTTGAGCACTGTTTCGTTGTGATGAATCGGTTCCCCTACAATGCGGGTCATCTTTTGATTTCTCCTACCATTCATCACGCCGACCTTGCCACCCTGGACCCTGCGATAGCATCCTCCCTCATGTCGGTACTGCAACTGTCGGTACGCGTTACACAGCGCGTCTTGGCCCCGCAGGGGATGAACGTGGGCGCGAATCTTGGAAGGCCTGCAGGCGCGGGTGTGCCCGACCATCTGCACTTTCACACTGTTCCGCGCTGGAACGGGGATACGAATTTCATGCCAGTCTTGGCCGACGTGAAAGTGGTGAGTGAAGACTTGCCAACCACGTGGGCACGGTTCGCCGAGGCTTTCGCGGAGCTCGCCTCGCCATGAGCGGATTTGCCCCCAGTAAACGTTTTAGTCAAAACTTCCTGACGGATCCGGGTACGGCCGACAAGATCGTTGCGGCGCTTGAGATCAAACCCGGAGACGTGGTCGTAGAGATCGGTCCGGGCAAGGGGATGCTCACCCAACGGCTCGTTGCATCTGCTGCCGCGCGTATTGTGGCCGTCGATCTTGACCAGCGCGCCATCGACCATTGCCGCACGTTGCCGTGGGCAGGAAACCCACGCGTAGACTTCGTTCAGGCAGACTTCTTGGCGCTCGACCTTTCCGGCGTGTTCGGCGCTACAGACCGTGCTTCATGCAAAGTGATCGGCAATATCCCCTATGCCATCACGAGCGACATTCTTTTTCGACTCTTCGAGGTTCGCAAGGTGGTAGGGAGGGCGGTAATCATGATGCAACGTGAGGTGGCGCGGAGACTTGTGGCAGAGCGGGGCACCAAAGAATACGGCATACTGACGGTGGCCACGACGCTGGCTGGAAGTGCGCGACTGATGTATCACGTCAAACCTGGCAGTTTCTTCCCACGGCCGGACGTTACCTCGAGCGTTGTACGATTCGATCTCGACGAGACCGATCGATTTGGTGTTTCCATGGCAGACCTCATGCCATTCGTTCGGGCAACGTTCTCGCAGCGACGTAAAGTCCTCGTGAATTCGCTGGACCACTATTGTACGCAGCACTTGGGACGGTCGGCCCGGTCGTGCATCCCATTCACGGCTGCCATCGATATCGAAAAACGTCGTGCCGAGGAACTCACCGTCCAAGAAATGGTGGCGCTCTTTACCGGTTTACAACAGGTTCGAACGTGAGTAGTAACGACATCTTCCAAGGAGCTTCAGAGGCATCTCGGCATGTATGGATCAAACTTCGATCCTCGATCAATGCCATCGACGTCTACACGGCAGTCATCATGGTTGTTTACTCCTTGCTCTCGCTCGTCTATTATCGGGATGTGGCGAACGCCTCGAGCGTGATCGTGCAAGACGCGATGATTGGACTGATGATCATGACGGTCGTCCTTATGGCCTCGATCACCGGAAATCCACTCTTTTCCGCCTTACGCTACTTCTACGTTATACCAGTCATCTACTTGATGTACGACCAGACGCATGTCTTCGTCCACGTCGTTCACCATGTCGATTACGACGCAGAGTTCATTGCGGCAGATCGCTGGCTGTTCGGCACCGACCCAACCACGTGGCTCGAACGGTTCTCATTCCCCGCCCTCACGGAATACCTTCAACTTTGCTACTTCCTCTTCTACCTTATGCCGATTATGCAGGCATGGGAATGGTGGCGGAAAGGTGAAAAGGTGAATCTTGACATGTTTGCTCGGGGAATTACATTCTGTTATTACATCTCCTACCTGCTGTATTTCATTATGCCGGCTATCGGGCCACGCTTTACCCTCCACAATTTCCACACCTTGGACGTCGATCTGCCAGGCCTGCTCCTTACCCCGTGGCTTCGAGACATTATTGATGTTGGCGGGGGAGTTGCCCGGAATATGGCCAATCCTGAGCTGTTCGTGAACCGGGACTGTATGCCAAGTGGCCATACGATGATGACGTTGGTCAATATCCTCTTTGCATTCCAGTTGAAATCTAGATTTCGGTGGTTTTTTACCGTCGTCGGGGGCTCACTCATTTTTTCTACCGTTTACCTACGTTATCACTACGGTGTTGACGTGCTTGTCGGATCCTTTTTGGCCCTGACGATGTTGCCACTAGAACCAAGAGTAAATGCTTGGATTGGTGTGCAAAAGAAACGTTGGTCATCTGTGTAACCTTTTTAACAGCTACGTGTTATTCTCTCTTAGGAAACCAGTAGACCATGTAAAAGCGTCGGAAATTTGCATAAATGTAAATTCCTGCTATTTTTACATAAAAGGGACGAATGCGTGCTGAAAGGCTCCGAACAATGAAGAATTCAAAAATGAAAACGTTCAATCCTTACCCTACCACTTCGGGAGATCTCGCAATGCGGATTGCTTCCTCTAGCCGCCGATTCATCGGCGTATTTCTATTGACCTTGGTGACAGCACTCGGGGTGTTGTCAGCACAGGATGTGACTGAACGCAAGGGCACGATGGGCCTTGTCGAAGGTCGCAAGTACGTCGTTGCTTTCCCACAGGTGTGGGCTGGTGCATCAGAAGAGCCGTTGCCAAATCCAATGTTGCTCTTCATCTCTTCGAAGGTCAAGACGACTGTTCGTGTTCGCACGAGTGCAGCTCAAAATGACATCGGAACGAAGATCCACAAGACCTATACGGTCAATCCGAACCAAGTAATCAAGGTTCCGATCCCTCGTGCATTCATGATGCCGAGCTCGGACGGAAATGAATCAACGACGTCACATGTTATCAAGGGCTATGGCCTCGAGGTAACAGCGGGTCGTCCGATTTCAGTTTCCACGTATCAATCATGGACGGGGAACGGCGAACTAGCTCGCCACCTGCCTGTAGAGGCATGGGGCAAACTGTATTCGACGATGAACTTCTACAATGACCGCTATGGCAAGACAGAGTTCCGCTACCGTCCAGGCCAGATCATCGTGATCGCCGACAAGGACAACACAGTTGTGAACTTTACGCCAACGTGGGAAACAGAAGGCGGTCCTGACTATCCTTCCGTTCCTGCTGGTAAGACTGGCACTATAGAGCTCATGAAGGGGCAAGTCTTTATCATTAAAGGCAAGATTGACGAGCCGCTCACGAAGGAATTCACAACGGACCTCTCTGGTACGGTGATTAGGGCCAGCAAGCCGGTTGGCGTTGTTTCCGGTCACACGAAGGTGGCCATCATGCGATTCCCGGACCTACTCCCTCCAACGGGCTTCGGAGGAGTTGAGGCACACTTTGTCCGTAACAACGTGCACGACGCAATGTTGCCAACGGAAATGGCCGGAACAGAATTCGTGACCGTTCCTTCCATGTATACACCACGCCGTACAGTGGGTAACTTGAACGGACAAGGTGGAGCTATTGGTATCGACGACGATAAGGGTGACGTTATCCGCTTCAACTCGCTTGAAGATGGTACCGTGGTCTCCGAGATCCGTGCTGACGGCACATTAAAGAATCACCGTACTCTCCGTAAGGGCGAGTCGTTCATTATTGCAACACAAGAGACGGCAGCAGCTTGGAGGACATCGAAACCAGCACTCTGCGGTCTGTATGGTAAGTCATGGGCAAACGTCATTCCTCCGGTGGCTATTGGTAAGGACCGCGACGGAAAGAACGGCGAAACACCGCAGGGGCACCCAACAGTTGAAGCTGGTATGCCAATGTTGGAATACGTTCCTTCTACGGACCGTTGGGTAAACTATGGTGTGTTCTACGCTCCAGAAGGAATGGACAACTTCTTCAATATCGCCTTCCGCATGGTAGACGTATCGAAGATCAAAGTTGACGGTAGGGCACTTGCTTCGATCGCAGGAGGTTCACTCCGTCCAATAGCAGGAACGCCATATGCACAGATCCGCATGCCAATCGGCGCTGGCGATCACGTTGTTGAGTCAATAAGTGAAAATGTCCGTTGGGCTGCTTGGAATTATGGTTCGTTGGACGGTATGGCAATGGGTCGTGCCTATGGTACGCCAGTTGCTATCGATCTCGCGATTCCATGTGACGATTCGCTGAGCGTTGTCGAGCAGATCATTTGCGGCAATGTAAAGGGCGTTGGAAAGATCCTTCCTGAGAACACAACATGCGGTTCGATCTTCGCGGTGTATGCAGAAGAACTCACGAACTACGTTCTCGTAGAAGATGAAAACTTCAATTCCGGCGACAAGGTTGTGAACTTCCAAGTGAATGTTATCGATCCTACGAAGGACGCTCGTGGTATCATTCGCGTCGTCTCGCGCTCCGGTAAGTACGTCGAGAAGGAATACACCTACACAGCCGACAAGCTCGCGTGGGATCCAGCATCGATCGACTTCGGTGTAGCTCCAGTTGATGCAAAAACATGTCGCACGATAACGTTCACGAACAAAAGCGCTGACCGTCCGTTGAACGTACGTCAGCTTATCGCAAAACGATTCCCAACCACGTTCTCTTTTGAGCCAAGCACATTCATGCTAGGCCCTGGCGAGTCAAAGGATGTGAATGTTTGCGCTCTGATCACAACCACTGAGCAAAAGATCGACACAGTGATCGCAAAGCTTGAGTGTTACGATCAAGTGACGACAGAACTCAAGATTCGCGGCGATGAGCCTTCGATCTACGTCTATGATCAAAATTGGGGCCGTCTCCCGATTGCCAGTTCCCTTGAAAAGGCAGTTGTGATCGAAAACCGTGGTCAGGTTGATCTCGTTGTAACTGGTTACGACAAGGCAGCAGTAGCGAACTACAAGAACGCACAAGGTCAGTATTTCTCTGGTATCCGCAACCTTGATGAAGTGCTTCCGCTTACCATCAAGAAGGGTGAGAAACACACGTTCTTCGTAACCTATATGCCACAGGGCGAAGCCAATGCACATAGGCTCGACGTTCTGTTCTATTCTTCTGCAAAGAAGATCAAGTCGAACTCGGTTTGGGTAGGCGAAGGTGTTGTTGCAAACTTGTTCGTTTTTGCACCTTCATTGACGAGCGTGTTATCGACACGTGGCAAGTTGGAAAGGGCATCAACAACTACACAAGGCCGGCAACACTGAAAAACGAAGGCAACAAGTCTGTGATGATCAAGCGAATCGCCATCGAAGGCGCAGACGCGAAGTACTTCACGCTTGGACCAACGCTTATGAGCCAGGGTGGCAATGTTCCTGATGAAATTCAAGCGAACGCTACGCTATACTCATTCAACGTCATCTTCACTCCAACGGAAGTGGCAGCCACTCGTGACGCAGAACGCATGTATGACTATTCAATCGTAGTCTACTCTGAATCTAGCGGTGTTGAGAAAAACGAGGCACAGTCTGATGCAAAGGGTACTGCTCGTCAGCCACACGTTGTTGCAACAGGATACGATTGGACACGTGATGCACAGGGCAATCCGGTAATCTACACGGTTGGCGATAAGGCAACTGGCGTAGTGACGATCACGAACCAACACCCATCGCTGTCGAACGCTCTGACGTCCGACACGAAGGGATCCATGAAGCTCACGATCACTTCGATCGCCATCGATCAAAGCAATCCCAAGGCAGTTCACTTCAGCATCGATCCTAGTTGGACTAACGCTCCATCGATGACGAACCCGATTGAACTCGTTGGTGGTGAAGCATTGCAAGTACCGGTAATCTTTGATCCAAAGGCAGCCGGTCTCCATGAGTGTCCATACATCGTTGGTGATGATGCACCTGAGAATCCAACTCCACTGCTCCGCGGTGAGGCCGACATCAAGGGTTCTATCACAGCACAAGATCAGTCGTTCGAGCAATTCGTGTTCAACTCCATCGAAAAGGATGTACGTGTCACGAATGGCTTCGCTGCTGCTATCCGTATCAACATCGGTGCGCTCGAAGGACCAGACAACCTCAAGTATGAGATCGTGTCGCCGTCTACGTCATACATTGACGTTCCTGCAAATGGAACGGCAGTATTGCGTGTGCGCTTCACGCCTGACTTCGTCTCCAAAAAGAGCGCTGGTCAGAACTTGAATGGTCGCCTTCTAGATCGTACAGGTTCGCCATTCCTGGCTTCGATTCCGTTCAGCGTAGAAGGCACTCCAGAAATCACAGACACGGCCTATTTAACCGGCGAAGGTATCTATCTGGAAACAACCGACTTCGTAGGTAGAGGTCATCAAGTGAATGTTGGCGCTTCAGTGAACGTTCCTGTTGAACTCAAGGCTGCTCCACAGGGCATTGATGTTGGTGCTGTACGTCAGTTCCGTATTCGTATCTCGTATGACAAGTCGATTCTAAAGGCTCGTCCAACGATGATCACGGATGGTACGCTGACGCAAGGATGGACTGTGACAGGCACACCAACAGAAGGCTTCCTCGAGCTGGACTTCACAGCTGGCCCAGGTGCTCCTGCACTTATGCCTGATGGTGTAAAGCCGCTCTTCACGATCGTCTTTGATGCATTCCTTGGTAAGGTTCAAGAAAGTGTGATCACGCCTGAAATGTATATCGCCATCGCTCCTGACCAAGATGGTAACAACAAGAAGTTTGTTGTATTCAACAACGAGCCAGGTAAAGTGACGGTGATCCTTGACTGTGCTAAGCAACTGCGTATCGTAGATGTTGGAACGACGACGTATTCGGTAGGCCCGATCTCGCCAAATCCAGTAAGCGGTACAACAGTGATTAGCTATTCGATCGGTCTGAACGCTCAGACGATGATCGTACTCTACAACAGCAACGGTACGAAGGTTATGGATATCATCGATCAGCCGCAAGCTGCTGGTTCGTATGAACTGTCCATCGATGTGAGCACACTGCCAGCCGGCGTTTACTACTACCAAGTTGTAAGCGGTCCGTTCACCAGTGAGCCGCAGAAGCTTCTCATCGTTCGCTAAAGCCAACAGGCTCTCTAAATTCGCATCCCCCTCTAGCGTACTGCAAGAGGGGGATGCTTTGTTTACGGAAGGAATGAGCGAATGAAGAATTTGGCAGTACAACTCGCAGTTGTCATTATAAGCGTCGGTGCTGTTGTCGCCCAAGAAGTGAGTCCAGGAACTATTCCGTTGACTCCTATGGTGACAACTGGACTCGTCCGCACAAGAATCGCTATACCTCCAGCGTGGAAAAATGCACCGGGTATGCAAACGACGCATGATGTGAACATCCCCGAAGGATGGACAGCAACCGTGTTCTATGCAGGCACCGCGTTGAACAAGCCTCGCTTTATGGCATGGGGTCCGGACAGCATTCTCTATATAGCGAACATGAACGCACAGAATGTACTGGCGTTGCCGGATCGTGACCGAGACGGTGTTGCCGATACTGCCGTTGTAGCTGCAATTGGTTTTTCAACCGGACATGACGTGCGCTTCTGGCGCGACACCATGTTTGTGTGTCAGCAATCTGGAGTTGTTGCCCTCGTTGATGCCAATCGGGACTTGAAGTGGGATGATCGCCGAGTGGCAATCAACAGAACGGTACTTCCCAACTGGAGTGGTGGCAGACATGGTACCAGAACTCTCGTAATCGATTCTGTGCACAAGGCCTTCTACATAAGCGTTGGCAGTAGTGGGAATGCAGACCGAGAGGCCGAGAGCGGGAAGTTGCAGAGGGCTATGATCGAACGTTACGACCTGAATGGCACCAACCGTCGTGTTTATGCCACCGGTATTCGCAACGCCGTAGGCATGACCTTACACCCACGCACGGGCGCGTTGTGGGCGAACAATAATGGAAGTGACCTGCAAGGTGACAACGTACCACCCGAGTGGATCGATATCATTCGAGAGAACGGTTTCTACGGATATCCATTCTCGTATCACTACAAGAATTGGCTCGATTTCTCGAACCCGGACTATCGCGATATTCTCCCAATGACAAAGGCAGACACTGTCCTCTTTGAGTCCATGGTGCCCCCCGCCGCCCTTATCACTGCTCACACAGCACCTATGGCCATGGAATTCTCTCCAACGGGTTTTTTGCCGGAGTATGCCAACGGTGCTTTTGTGGTGCTTCGTGGTTCATGGAACCGCACACCGGCAGCTGGCTATAAGGTTGTTTTCTTAGAGTTCGACTCAGATGCTGATACGGTTGCTAATATTGCGCGAGATTTCTGCACCGGATTTATGACCGACTCTATCGCCAAGCAGACGTGGGCTCGACCCGTAGGCGTCGCCCTCCACCACGACGGCTCGGTTTACATTAGTATCGACGATCTTACACCGATGATCCTGAAGCTTACACCGCCACGAACAGTTGGTGTCCTTGAACGTTCATCGGAATCGGGACCGCTTCGTGTTGCACCAAATCCGGCTTCGAAGGAGATACACATTCTTTGGGCGTTGGAGGGAAGCGAAGAGTGTCGCCTCGATGTTATCGACATGCGTGGTGCGAGCGTCATCTCCACCGCTGTTTCCCAAGAGACGTTGCATTCTGGTGGCCTTACACTTGCACTTGGCGCTCTTGAGTCTGGCATGTACACTGTTCGATGTACCGTTGGTACTCGTGTAGAGTCTACGCGAATTAGCATCGTTCGTTAGGCGATCGAGTCTATGATGAGTGCGGCGCATCGGTGCGATGAGCCGGCTTGAGAAGTGATCATTGTTCGTGCGCGATCTCCGAATTGTTTTCTTGCAATTGGCTCAAGGACTACGGTACGTAGCCATTGAGTGACATTCGCTTGGGTGCTGATCATGCTGAGTGCGCCGACAGATAAGAGTGCTGTGGCATCGCGAGAGCGCTGCACGTGTGGTCCGCAAGCCAAGGCCAGTCCGTATCCGGCAGGCTCCGCCAATGAGTGCACGCCCGAACCAAAGCCACCGCCAACAAACGCCGCATCGGCAATTGCATACAACGACAAAAGCGAACCTACAGAGTCGACGATGATGTGTTCCGTTATGGAAGGGTCTACCACCTCCGACAGTAGCGTCGCATTCAGCTTCGATCGTAAACGATGGATGTGTGCCGGTGTAGGTTCGTGCGGAACGATGATGCAGCGCATCCGTGGATCAGCAAGGTGTTGGAAGGCGGCAAGGAAAACATCTTCATCGTCGGGCCACGAACTGCCGAGGATAACGGTGATCTTGTCAGGTCGCTGCAATGCCAGAATCGCGGGATCTGGATTCGATATGCGCTGTAGTATGCGATCATATCGAGTGTCTGGCATGTACGGAATACTGCGATGCATGAGCGTTGCGAGTTGCTCTGCATCGCCAGGTGTCATGGCGGTAACAGATGTGACGGAGCGATACAATGCCGAGATCCAGCTGCGCAACGATCTATACCTTGTCATAGCCGGAACAGTAGCATCGATCACATGCACGGGCACGTGGCGTCTTCGTGCTTCACGCGCATGGTTGCGCCACAGGTCATAGCGGACAATCACGCCAACATCCGGATGGAGTGCATCAAAGAACCGACGCGCATTGCGCTTAGAATCTATCGGGAGATAAAGGACCACGTCTGCGATGTTCATGCGTTGAACATGTCGATATCCCGATGGCGAAGTGAACGTGGCGATGATCACCGCATTCGGGATCTTCTCGCGCACAGCAGTGATCACTGGAATGCACTGTTCGAACTCACCCATCGATGCGGCGTGAAACCAACAACGCAGACCCAGCAATTGAACATGTGAGGCCGTCGCAAAGGCCAAGTGTTCGTCCTGTGCACGCATGCGAAGCTTGCCGCCAAGTATTCTGCTGCTCCACAGCCACACTGCAAGGAGAGGCACAACGAGGACGTTGTAGAATAGGTCTGTTAGCGTAACCACGCGCTATTGTCCGTTAAACTGAGCAGCGCGTTTTTCAAGAAATGCCTGCGTTCCTTCTTTGAAATCCTCAGAACCACACACGCGCCCAAAAATGCTCGCCTCTGCATGAAGGCCCTCGAGAAGCGCGGTATCAGTGGCCAGGCGAACGGCTTCTAGGCACGCATGAAGCGCCAGAGGCGCCTTGGTGGCAAGGTTCTGCGCCAACGATTCGACCGCAGTCATGAGTTCCGCTTGCGGATACACGGCGTTCACGAGGCGCAGCTCTTTGGCCTCTGCCGCAGAGATCATGCCACCGCCCAGAATTAGTTCCAGAGCCTTCGGAGCACCGATCAGCCTGGGAAGTCGTTGCGTTCCACCATAGCCGGGGATGATGCCAAGATTGATCTCTGGCTGACCGAACTTTGCGTTTTCTGAGGCAAATCGCATGTGACAGGCCATGGCAAGTTCGCAACCTCCACCAAGGGCAAATCCATTCACAGCCGCGATGTAGGGTTTGCCGGAACGTTCGATGGCATTAAAAACTCGCTGACCGAATTCGGCGAAGAGTCTACCAGAATGTGCGTCCTGCTCATGTAGCTGTGCGATATCTGCACCTGCAACAAAAGCCTTCTCTCCGGCACCTGTGACCACAATGCATCGCACAGAAGTATTGGATTCTAAGGCGCGAACAGCTCGCTCGAGCAACTCCAACACATCCATGTTGATAGCATTGAGCTTCTCAGGACGGTTGATCGTAAGGATCGCATAGCCATCGCGTAATTCTACAAGGACGACGTCGTTCATGGGTGTTGGTGCGCTTGTGAGAAACAATGGTGCAAAACTACAAAGAAGAACACGGCCCTTTCCGTTGGCTGCCGAGCCAAGGAGTCCTAAATTTGAAGGAATGCTCCGACCGCTCCATCATATCGCTGCCGCCCTCCTTCGCACCCTTGTTGCCATTCTGATCTTGCTCCTCCTCGTAGGCACTACGGAGGCGCGCCAAAAGCATCGTGCGACGAAGAAGAAAACGCTCACCACGCAAAAAACATCTAAGACTGCGAAGACATTCAGGTCTGCCCAAAGATCCATGTCTGCCAAGCCCAAGAAGGCGACGAAGGGTGGAAAGGGGAGGAAGAAGCGCCGCGCGCGTATCGTGCCACTCACAGGAGTCGTCGTCACAAAGGAACGGGATCTTACACTCGGCGTTCGGTACATTCAGTACACGAGTAACGGGACAAGTCCGGTACGCATTCATGTGATCTCCATGGATCGCACGGTGCAGAGTAATGCGTTACGCCTTGTTAAAGGCAATGATCTCCACGATGGACTGGAGCGTATCAAAGACATGGCGCATCGTTGCGATTCCACGTCGAACTACGCCGTACTTGGACTTGTGAATGGCAATTTCTGGAGAGCTTATCGCAACACTGCAATAGGTCCGTTGATGATTGATGGCGAGTTCGTTGAAATGAATACGTACAAGAAATGGTCTAGTGCGTTCTTCGAGACCAACGGCGCAATGACGATCGATTCGTTTCGACTAGCGGCATCACTTTCTGCTCGCACACAATCATGGATCGTTTCCAGTGTGAACCGTCGGCAAGACAGCACAACAGCCGTGATCTACAATGCATTTGCCGGGAAGACGATTCCACATATCGAAACAACGTTCATGGAGCGTGCCTTTGTAGAGGCGCTCAAAGACACGGTCTTCACGGCAGGTGACTCAACAGAAGCGGCTTTAAGTCAGGAACAATTCAAACGAGAGATCTTGCAAGCCCAACGAGAAGTGAACGTTGAATATCCCATGATAAAGATTCGCATGCGATACCTGCGTCCGCCATCAGTAAATCAGCCGATACCATGCCAAGTGATCTCGGTAGACACCGGCACTGTAGATGTTCCTTTGCGAGGATGCATTGCCTCTGTCCCTCGCAGTACGATGCAGAGAGCTACGATCATCCCGGGTGATACGTTGGTCCTTACGTATGCAACAAACGTCAACCGATCCGTGAAATTCATGAATGCCGTGAGCGGTACGCCCAGACTCGTACGCAACGGTGTTGCAAAACATGAAGCAGAGCGAGAAGGATCCACCGGCAAGCGTTTCATTCAACAGAATCTCGCACGAACGGCGATTGGAACTGATAAAAGTGGTGCACACATTTTCTTAGTTGCTGTAGAAACAACGCAGCACGATAAGCATGTGACTGGAGCAACACTTCAGCAAATGGCTCAGATCATGAAGCTCGTTGGATGCTACAACGCCATGAATCTCGACGGTGGTGGCTCCTCGGGAATGGTCGTAGAGGGAGATCATGTGTTCTTCGATGGGGAAGACCCACTCACGCGACGTTTGAGTGTTGGCGTCGGTGTTATGAAACGTTCGCACGTCTTACGTTCAACGGTCACTCCCGGCAACGACTGATCACGGATACAAAAGATATTTCTCTCGCATTCGCACGAATGCCGCCACACCCCGCACAGCTAGGCCTTCTTGCTGCTCCCACGGTGCATGATCGATGATGGCCGTCAATATGGACGGACCTCCGGTGGCCTTAACAAACATGCGACCGTTCTTTGTTGTTGCAATCGAATCCGCGATGTACTGCGGTTGGAGCACTTGTAGTCGCTCGATGATCGTGAGCGCCGCAAGAAACGGTCGCCATCGCTCTGGCTGCGTCACCGCATAATACCAACCTGTACAAACCACCTTTGCATACTTACCTGTGGCTGGCATAAATCGTGCATTCATCAAGGTGATGCCATAGTGTGCGAGGCGGCGAGGTAGGATGGAATCGTTCGGCATATCAGGCGCACCAAGCACGGTGAACGGAGAAGCTGTGCCGATGCCGATCGAACACATGCCGAGCTCACCAAGAAGCCCGAGCGTAGCATATCCACGTATCGCAGCAACACTAGGAATGTTTGGCGATGTTGGATACCATGGAAGATCGAGCTCTTCCCACGTCACGCTCCGTCTCCAACGTTTGCATTTCACGACGGTAAGCGAACACGGGTGATTGATCCACCGTTCGCCGTTGAGCATCGTCGCGAGTTCGCCCATCGTGCAACCATGGACATACGGAATGGGGAGTCTGCAAATGAAGTTGCGAACGGAATCATCCGGAATCATACCATCTACGATCATGCCGCCAAGTGGATTGGGTCTATCAAGGACTATCACGGGTACGCCGTATTCTCCGCAGGCATCCATCACTTCCGTCATTGTGCTGATGTAGGTGTACGAACGAACGCCAATGTCTTGCATATCGATCACCACCACGTCTGTACTGTCGAGCATAGACCTGTCTGGTCTGCGCGACGTACCGTAGAGCGAGAACACAGGCAGACCGTGGACGCTGTCGGTACTCACACTCTCTCCGGCCGGGACAACGCCGTAGAAGCCGTGCTCGGGTGCGAGGATGCGTTGAAGGTGGAGGTCTGAACGACTCGACAGAACGTCTGCCGTCGTCCTACCGCCTCTCGTCCTGGCTGCCGCATGTGATACAAGCGTGATGCGCTTGTTACGAAGGAGATGAAAGTCGGTATCGATCACGTTGTCGATGCCTGGCTTCACGCCATCTGTTCCAGCCCAGGCTATTGTTGCCGCTGCGAAGAGGACGATTACCGATAGGGTGAGGGTTAGTCGATTCATGCTCGTGGATGAAATAGGGTGTGAACTTCCTTCACGTAGTTGCGATCGATGTGGGTGTAGATCTGTGTTGTTGAGATGTCTGCATGACCCAGCATCTCCTGCACAGCTCGCAGGTCTGCGCCACCTTCGAGTAGATGCGTGGCAAACGAGTGCCGGAACATATGCGGATGCACATGCTGCGAAAGGAGAGCCGCCTTTGCAGCCTGATCGATGATCTTCCACACGGCCATCCGCGAAAGGCCTGTGCCACGTCTGCTCAAGAAGAGCACGTCGTCGTTATTCGTAGACGTAACAAGGTGTGAACGCGCAGTTGTTTGATACGTGTGGATCCACTGCAGTGCCGATGCGCCAATCGGTACGATGCGTTCTTTACTGCCCTTACCGAACACACGAATGATCTCGACATCGGCAAGGATGTCGCGCTGACGGAGCGTTGTTGCCTCCGACACTCGAAGCCCACATGCATACATGGTTTCGAGCATGGCTCGGTCGCGCACACCATACGGTGTACTCACGTCTATCACATCAAGGAGGCGTTGCATTTCTGCAACAGAAAGCGCGTCCGGTAGATGACGTTTCGACGTCGGCAATTCCATTGCATCCGTAATGTTCACGGTTGCGCGACCTGTGGCAACGAGATACCTGTGAAGGTGTTTGATGGAGGACAGGTAGCGAGCGCGTGAACTGCCAGTTAGACCGGCGTCTGTGAGCGCATGAAAGAACATGCGCGCACTCGTAAGCGAGGCATCGGCAAACAACGTGATCTGTTTCGACGCAAGAAACTGAGCATAGAGTTCCACATCGTGGGTATAGGAGGCGATGGTTGTTTCGGCAAGTCCACGCTCCAAGCGTATATACTGCAAAAACTGCATCACGTCTCTACGCAACGCTTGTGGAAGTTCAGCAGCAGCGTGGTCGGTCATGACAATGGCGATGGTTCGATCGGCTCGTGAATTTCTTTGTAACGAATGCGTTGGTGGGTGCTACCCAGCAAGTTGCGTACGAAGGAATCCTTGATGCGATCAAGGTCGTTCATCGTAAGATCGGTATTGCTGAGCTGGCCGTCCGTGTAGCGGTCGACAATGATCTTCTCGACGGCTGCTTCGAGGTCTTCGCGTTGTCCTTTTTCCAAAACCCGCGAGAGTGCTTCGCTCGCATCTGCGAGCATCACGATAGCGGCTTCCTTTGAGTCTGGACGTGGCCCCGGATAGCGATAGTCGGCCTCGTCGATCACGGCGTCTTTCAGAAGCGACTCGTCGAGCGCCTTTGCATAGAAGTGCTTAATGAGGATGGTGCCGTGGTGCATCGGGACGAACTTCACGATGCGCTCGGGCAGCCCATATTCGCGAGCGAGATCAATTCCGTCCTGCACATGCTGACGGATAATGGAGGCACTTTTCTTCGGAGGAAGTTTGTCGTGCTTGTTGTCGATGTCGATCTGATTTTCGACGAAGTACTCCGACTTCTCGAGCTTACCTACGTCGTGATACAGTGCGCCAACTTTTGCCAGTAGCGCATTGGCATCGATCGCACGA
>Ga0105044_10000527_pt1 | contig 47000 bp, 44 predicted proteins | sample MAT01_FD_78092 | JGI IMG/M metagenome (GOLD analysis project Ga0105044, IMG submission 78092) | Freshwater microbial communities from Lake Fryxell liftoff mats and glacier meltwater in Antarctica - MAT-01 | ecosystem: Environmental > Aquatic > Freshwater > Ice > Liftoff microbial mat | place...
CATGCGGACCGGGGCGCGGGCGCCGCGGGCTGCGGCCTGAAGCGGGGGCAAACCGGGGCCGAGGCAGACCGGTCCGTGGGCAGACCGGTCCGTGGGCAGACCGGTCCGTGGGCAGACCGGTCCGTGGGCAGACCGGTCCTTGGGCAGACCGGGGGTTTCACACCCCCGGACCCCCGTGGGATATTTGTGCCAAGCTGAAAGGGAAGCGGTCAACTGTGCCAGGGCCCGAAACCGAACGCTTCGTAGTCGCGCGCGTAGGCCGCCCGTGCGGCAATCTCGAGGTCGGGGTCCCACAGCGAGAACAGGCTGTGCGGCGGATGATCGGTCGGCTCGACATATGGCAGGCAGGGCAGGTCCGTCTCGGCGGCGAGAAAGGTCAGTCCCTCGGTCAGGCGGTCTTCGCGCAGCACGACATCGGGGGATTGCAGGTTTGTGAACCCCTGAAGCGTTGCCAGTTGCGTGGCGATCTGCGGCATGACCTTGATCTCGGTCCGGCCCGTCAGGTTGAACCTGGCAAAGTCGAGAAAAACCTTGAACCCGTCGCGAAAGGCGTCGGTGCTGTCGAAGCCATCGCCTTTTCGCGGCAATTGCAGGCCGTGGACACGTTTGAGATAGGGGCGCAGTTCGGGCAGCCAGTCGCGCGCCAGATAATCGCACCACGCCGCATGCGCCCGGGCGAGCGGGTGGCGCAGCACCGTAAAGCTGCGGAACCCGGGGTGACGGTCTTTCCAGTCCTTGAGGCTGCGGCGGTCGAAGTTCGGCTGCAATTCGCCATACTGCGCCAGCCAGCGGCGCAACGCGGCCTCTGGCCCGGCCTTGACCGGCTGGAACAGCAAGGCGGCGCCATTGACCGCGATGTAGCTTGGCACCGCTGCGTTGCGCCGGGGTTCGAAATTGGGGGTATGGGCTGCCTCGAACCAGTCTATCCGGGCCAGATCCGCCTCCATTTCGGCGGGGTTTGCCACCTTGTCGCGGATCGCTTCGGGATTTTGCTTCTTGAACCTTGTGTTCAGGCTGCGGAGGCGGTCCTTGACCCCAAGAAACCCGGCCAGCCCGTTCAGCACGTCGATGTCCAGCACATCGGCGTAGTCGACATAGAACGCGGTCTGCCCGGTCACCTGCAGCCGCCGCAGCAAACGCACCTGAAAGTCCTGCACTGCCCGGCTGCGGGTCTGGAACTCGGTCAGATCGAACCGGGGCCGGGGGGTGCGCAGGTGGCGGGTGTTGGCCAGCCACCACTGATCGGCCTCCATCGCGATCTTCCAGCTGATGTAGCTTTCCAGCGGGTTGCGCGTCAGGATCACCTTGGCACAGGCGGGGTCGTCGAGCACGAGGTCGGGCACCCGGGGGTCGTGGTCGTGGAAATAGCGAAACCCGGCCAGCCCCTCGGTCTGTGCCCGCATTGCGCGGATGAACCCTGCCGGGTCTGCGTCGCGGGCCGCAAGGTCCATCCCGAACATCGCCTGCCGGTTCTCGCCGCCGATGAAATAGGGGTTGAACGCCTCGCCATGGCAGCGGACCTCCGCCAGCGCATTCAGGTTCGCCTCGAGAAAGTTCGATCCCGTGCGCATGTCGGCAAAGATCACAAAGCTGCGGAACGGGCCTGACAAATCATTTCACCAGATAGGGGCGGCCGCGGCGGCCGGCCGAGGGTTTGGGGTCTTCGCCAACCGGAAAGTCGCCCATCAGGACCGGCTGCATGCCCTGATTGCGCAGGTTCTGCAGGAATTGGCCAAAACCCGTCAGATCGGCCAGCCGCGGCGCCTCGGTCAACCGCCGGACCGAGCGCGGGCTGATCTCGTCGATCACGGTCTGCAACGGCTCCATCGGGTTTTCGACGAATTCGGCCAGGGTCCAGACGCGGACCCGTGCCTTGGTCCAGGGGTTGCGCAGCACCGCCAGATGGTCTGCCTCGATCTTCTGCAGACGTGCAGCCTCGCGGCGGATCTCGGTGAAATTGCGGTTGGAATGGAACAGCGGCACTGCCCAGGCCCCCGAGATCACCGAGACCTGCGCATTGGGATCGCCGCCGATGAACCAGCCGATAATCTGATTGTCCTGCGGGCCGAACTGAAAGCACTGCCGTTCGCCCCGGGTGTTCCACACCAGATTGGACAGAAAACTGCGGGGGTTGTAATCGCGCAGCGCCGCGCTGTCGGAAACCGCGCCGTTGTAGACCGTCTCGCCCCCGGCAAATTCCACCCGGTCGGGTGCGAACAGATGGCCATGCGCCCGGGTGCCGGTGGCACGGCCGAGCCAGGTCTCGAACCCGTCGAACAGGTCGGAGAAACCTTCGAACACCGAATAGGGGGCGGCGGTGCGGCCGTTCTCCCAATTCTCGTTGGGATGACGGCTTTGCATGTAAAGCCCCGGCCGCCCCTTGGTGCGCCGTTCGACCGCCTTGGCAAACAGCCGGTCGATCTTGCCGGGATTGGGTTCGCCCACCGCCTGCTTGGCCGCGTCGTCCGACAGGAAGGTCTTGTACAGCTTGTCGGCATGCGGCCACATCTTGCGCGCAACGAAACAATCCGACCGGCGCAACAGTTGCAGGTGGTCGTCGTAAAAGATGTGGGGCTTGCCCTGAAAATCGAACTTCGACAGGGTCAGCGACCGGCTTTCGACATTGGACGACACCTGCCGGACCAATGTCTGAAAATAGCTTTCATCGGGGATCCAGACCCGGCGGAAGTAACGGTCGATCTCGGCCAGATCAGGATTTTCGAGGATCGCCGACAAGGTCTGCCGCGTCAGACACCACCATTGGCTGCCCAGATGCGGCACGATGCCGGGGGGCACCCGCCGGCGGAACCGCACCCGTCGTTGCAGGCGCACATAGGCATCGAACAGCCGCCGCTGCCTGCGCCACGAGAACGGAAACCGCAGGGTGAACCGCTCGACATCCAGCCCGCCGATGGTCCAGCCGACATCCTCTGTCGTGACGCTTTCGATGAAATCGGTGCGGGGGCGTTCGTCGAGATAGGCGATCAGATCTTCGACCGGGCGCAGGGGCAGGCACGAGCCCGAGGCGAGATAGACATGGCGCACCTCGGCAAAGTCGCGCAGCACGACGCGGGCGGCCTCATGGGTGGCGCCCACGATGCCCCAGGTGCCCCATTCGCAGGCGTGACGGCCGGAAAAGCGGATGTTGGGCAGGTCGGCCAGATCGGCCCTGAGCTTGGCATAGGGTTTGCGTTTCACCCGGGCGTCGACATGCACCACCACCGGGCAGTCCCGGCTGGCCCAATGCCGGGCGACCTGAGCCGCCCGGTCCAGCGCGGTGTGGCACAGCATGACGAACCCGACGCTCACCGCTGATGCCTCATGCCCAGTTGCCTTTCGACATCAGCCCCAAAATCTCCAACTGCCGCCAGTTGATGTACTTCTCGCTCCACTTGCACCACAGATCGGGTTGCGTGCCCAGGCCTTCCTGATAGGCCCGGTATTCGTGGCTGTTGGCATAGTGCTGCTTGCGGTCCATTTCTTCCTGCGCCTTCAGGGGAAATGTATCCAGAAACTTGGCATGCAGCAGGCAGCCGGACGCCTTTTCCCCGCCCCATTCGTCGTAAACCAGGTTCAGCCCGCGCGGCAACAGCATATGGGTAGACGAGGCATAGGCATAGTCGCGATGCCATTTCACCAGCGGGATCTTGTTCAGCGCGGGGGCGCGTTCCGGCATGTCGGCAAAGAACATCCGGGCACGCGGCCCGCCCTGGATCCACAGGTTGCCAAAGCGATGATTGCGGCTGATGGCGTAGTTGCCACTGTCGAAATACTGGGCGATCTCGAACGGATCCTGGCCTTCGCGGTAGGGGTGGGCGTCGAACGGTCCCTTGGGATACATGTCCAGCAGCATGGCCGAAAACGATTTGATCGACGAGGCATCCAGCCAGTCGGTCAGCGCTCGCAGGGGCCGGGTGTCGCAGAACGGATAGACGAAGAATTCATCCGGATCGACCACCAGCGTCCAGTGGCCATGCCCATACCGCAACTGCAGCCAGTTCAGCCAGTCCACGCCAAAGCGCGAGCGCTTGTAGCTGTGGGGCGTGGTCCACAGCGACACGTCGGGTTGTTCCGCCAGATACTCGAGGCTGCCGTCGTCGCTGTCATTGTCCACCATCAGGAAATGGTTGACGCCCTGATTTCGGTAATAGCGCAGGAAGTAGGGCAGGCGCACCCGTTCGTTGCGCAGTGTCGTGAACACGAGGATGTGATCGCCCCGGATCCGGTTGGTACGGTTGGAGACGGCCTGCAGCTCTCGCCGTTTGCGCATCGCCCGGATGCGCCACCGCTTTCGGGCCAGACGCAACATGTAGCGCGACAGAATGCTCACAGATCGGACCCTCGGGTGGAACGTTGCTGCAGGCAGCAGATATCAGACAAGACTTAAGACGATGTTGAAGTGATCTTGCCAACGCGGCGGCTGCCGCACCGTTCCGACATTCGCATGATCCGCTCCTGGACCCCAGCCCTTGATTGTTTCCAGCCAAGAATAACTGTCGGTTGGGTCAAGGTAAACCGGGTAGTCGCCCATCACCTCGCGGATCACGGCGAGGTCGGACGCGATGACGGGCGTGCCGAGCGCTGCGGCCTCGACCGGGGGCATGCCATAGCCTTCGGCGCGACTGGGAAACAGCAATGCTGCCGCGTGCTGCACGAGGGCTGCCACGGCGCCATCGGGCAGACCCTGCAACACCGTCACGCCCGGAGTGGTGGCCAGCCGGTCAAACAGCGCCGGATCGGCCCAGCCGCGCGCGCCCACCACATACAGGGGCGGAGGCGGCTGTCCGGATTTGGCCAGCGTGTCCCAGACGTCCAGCAGCAGGGCATGATTCTTGCGCGGCTCGATCGTGCCGATCGTCACGAAATACCCATGCGACCCATCCACCCCTTTGGGAAGGGCAGCGGGGCGCGGCTGCGGCACGCCGAGACCTGCCACAACCCCGGCCGGGCAGCGGCCCATCCGGCGCAGATGCGCCTCGGTGCGGGATCGGGCGTCCTGCGTCGTATGGATCACCAGATCGGCATGCGCCGAAACCGCCGCCAGTTTTGCGGCAAAGCCTGCGAGGGTATCGGGGCGACTTAACTCCGGATGGTCCAGCGGGATGCAGTCGTGCACCAGCACCGCGATGCGCATCCGACGGTGCAGAGCGGCAAGTCCGCGGTCAGGCAGGTTGGCATGGCCGGTGTTCAGATAGCTTGCCCCGTCGGGCAGGTGCCGCAGCAGCCGTGCCAGACTGCCCCGCAGCGCACGCCCCACCGCAAGCCTGCGTACCGAAGCTTCGGCCCGCGCGCGGACCGGATCGCGGTTGGTCAACCGCGACAGCAGATCAGATGGTCCAACCGGCCCCCGGGTGGCGAGGGCGGCCACACCGCGGGCCCCCGCCCGGTCCAGCAACAGATATCCGGCCGCGGTGCGCACCAGCCCGAACAACGGCGTCTCCAGCGCCAACAGGTGCGTCAGATACGCATGTTCGACCCGGTCCACCCCGGTCATCGGCCCGCGTCCCAGACGGGACACCAGCCGCGTCAGATCGAGCAACCGCGCCGGTACCACAGGTTACTGCGCCGCCTTCTGCTGGGCCAGCATGTCGTGCAGATAGGCGTTGAACTCGACACACAGATCGGGTCGCGCCAGACCGAAGGCAACGGTCGCCTGCAGGAAGCCGGCTTTCGAACCGCAGTCATAGCGTTGGCCACGAAACCGGAAGCCAAAGACGTTGCCCTGCTCGCCCGCCTCTTCGGCAATCGCGTCGGTCAACTGAATTTCGCCCCCGGCGCCCTGCTTCATCCGGTTCAGGTTCTGCATGATCTTGGGCGTCAGGATGTAGCGCCCGATCACCGCCAGGTTCGACGGGGCCTCCCCCGCCTTGGGCTTTTCGATCATGCCCTTGACCGACACCACCGACCCCATGTCCTGATCAATGTCGAGCACGCCGTAGCTGGAGATTCGCGCCGGAGCCACTTCCATCGCCGCGACCATGTTGCCGCCGGTTTGCTCGTAGGCCTCGACCATCTGTTGCAGACATGGCCTTTCGGCCGCGATCACGTCATCGGGCAGCAGCACTGCAAAGGGTTCGTCGCCGATCAGCCGCTTGGCGCACCAGACCGCATGGCCCAGACCCATCGGGCGGTTCTGCCGGACGTAGGCGATTGCGCCGCTGTCCATGTTGGTGTCCTTGAGGATTTCGAGCAGATCGTCCTTGCCGGCGCGCCGCAGGCTGGCTTCCAGTTCGGGCGCATGGTCGAAGTAATCCTCAAGCGCGGATTTGCCGCGCGAGGTTACGAAGATGAATTCCTTGATGCCGGCCGCCCGTGCTTCGTCGATGGCGTATTGGATCAGGGGCCGGTCAACCAGCGTCATGATCTCTTTCGGGATCGCCTTGGTTGCGGGAAGAAAGCGCGTGCCCCGTCCGGCGACCGGAAAGATCGCCTTTGTGACGCGCATCGGTTTCGGTTTTCGTGCTTTGCTCATTCTTGAACCTGCAAGGTGGTGGCAGGGTCTGCCCTGCCGGTTTCGGCTATCATATCAATCTGACACAATCGTGCCGGTTCCCAAGAAATTGTGGCGGCGTGGTGCAGAAATTGTGAAAACTCGGGCAGATTATGGCCGACGCGCGACCCAGTCCGGGCCGAGCGATCGCAGGGTGGCCCAACGGGCCGCTTCTTCCGTGACACGCGTGGCAAAGCCGGTCAGCCGCAATCGCGGCCCGGTGCGGTCCGACCAGCCGAACAATCCGCCCTCGTGCAGCCAGAAGCCGGCATCGTGATAGGTCATGCGGTGCGCGCGCGGGCCGGGCGACAGGCAGATCACCGTGGGAACCGTGCCCTTGGCGACCTCGGCTGTGGCCTGCCGGATCAGACGACGGCGCTGCCAGATGCGCCCGGCAATCAGGCAGCCCGGTCTGGGGCCGGTGCCGGGCAGCGGCTGAAACGGGCTGGCCGGTTTCGCCAACGGGGGCAGTCTGGTCATGGCGCGCGCCGCCCCTTCGGTCCAGCCCGCCTCGAGAGTCTGCATCAGCCGGTCGGCCTCGGTGCGGGAAATGCGGCGGGAGGCGACATGCGCCTCGAGCCGGGTCCGCTGTTGCTTGCGCAATCGGGCCAAACCATCGGACAGGCTGACGGCCAGACCCGGCCCCGCAGCATGGCGGCGCAGAAAGACCGCAGTGCTGGCCGCGATGTCGTGCAGGTCGGTGGGCACCCGGTCGTCCCGCCGTTGCCCGCTGGCCAGATAGCCGTGATGCACCTGCGCCTGCGGCACGATGGCGGTCAGTCCGGCCATCCGCAGGTTCACATCTGCCTCGTCCAGATAGAACCGGAAGGCCTCGTCGAACCCGCCCGCAGCCGCCAAAGCCTCGCGCAGGAAGGCGCAGTTGGTGCCTTGCGTCTTGACCGCCCGCCGCGGCGTGCCCGCGCGCAGGCTGATCCCGGCGGTCGGCACCACGACAGCGTGATCCTGGCCGTGGATATCGACTTCGCACGCCCGCCATTGATAGGAAATGCCGTTTCGCCCGCGCACATACCCGGTCGCCGCCACCACGCCCGCTGCCGAGAACCCGGCACACAGCCGCGAGAGCCAGGTCGGTTCGGCCACCGAATCGTCATCCAGAAACGCGACGATGCCCGCTGCGGCGTGGGTCAGACCGGCATTGCGCGCAGCCGAGATGTTGGGCTCATCGAACGCCACCAGCTTGACCGCCAGCCCCTGCGCCTGCACTGCCGCCACACCCGCCGGATCGGCCACCACGATCACCTCGAAATTCGGGTGATCCTGCTGCGACAGAGCGGTCAGACAGCGGGTCAGCGCCGCCGCGCGGTGGCGGCTGACCACGATGACACTGGCCGGGCGCGGGGAGGCCTGCTGGGTCATCCGCCGGGCCGGCCTTGCAGCATCGCCTCGATCACCCCGACATCGCTGGGGTTGTTCAACTCCCAGAACTGCCGTCCGCGCGCCTGCACGGTCACACACAGCACCCGCCGGCCGTTTTCCAGAAAGCGCAACTGCTCCAAGCCTTCAAGGGTCTCCAGCGGGCCGACCGGCCAGGACGGATAGGCCGCAAGCGCTGCGGGGCGATACGCATAGACACCGACATGATGAAACACCGGCGTCGGATCCGCTTCGGAATAGCTCTGGCCGGTGAAGGGAATGACCTCCTTGGAGAAATACAGCGCCCGCCCCCCGGCCCCGAACACCGCGGTGGTGCCCCCGACCCGACCCGCCCGCCGGTCGGCCAGAAAGCCGTTCAGCGCCCGCCCGTCGCAGCGCAGCACCGGCGTGGCGATATCGGCTGCGGTATCGGCGCGCAGGCCCGCGATCAGATCCTCGACGAACCATGCAGGCGTCAGCGGTGCATCGCCCTGCAGGTTCACGATGATGTCATGCCCGGGCAGGCTGGCCGCCACTTCGGCGCAGCGCTCGGTGCCGTTCTGGCAGGCGGCCGAGGTCATCACCACTTCGGCGCCAAACCCTTCGGCATTCACCCTGATCCGGTCGTCATCGGTCGCCACCACCACGCGGTCGACGCCGCTCACATTCATCGCCGCCTCCCAACTGCGGCGGATCAGCGTCTTGTCGCCATCGGGGCCTTTCAGTGAAACCAAGGGCTTGCCGGGATAGCGGCCGCTGGCATACCGCGCGGGAATTGCGACAAGCACGCTCATGCAATCAGCACCACACCAGGGGCGTAGGCGATGAAGAACGGGTTGTCCCAGCCCGGTTTGCCATAGACCAGCGGGGTATGGTCGTCGAACCGCACCACGCGCCCGCCCGCTCCGCGCAGCACCGCATCGCCAGCCGCGGTGTCCCACTCCATCGTGCGGCCGAGGCGCGGATACAGATCGGCCTCTCCCGCAGCCACCAGACAGAACTTCAGACTGCTGCCGGCCGACGTCATGTCGCGCAGCGCATACTTGGCGATGTAGGCATCGGTCGCGGCATCGCGGTGGCTTTTCGAGGCCACCACCATCAGGGCGGCGTTGTCGGGCACCCTCACGCGGATCGGGTGGCAGGGCCCCGGCGTGTCAGGGTCCAGCCTGCCGGTTTCCTCGACTGCGCTGCCGTCGGCCAGCGTGTAGAACAGCCGCCCCTGCGCCGGGGCATAGACCACGCCCCTTTGCGGGACGCCGGCTTCGACATAGGCGATGTTCACGGTGAAATCGCCGCGGCGCTGGACGAATTCCTTGGTGCCGTCCAGCGGATCGACGATCAGAAAGGTCTGCGCGGTCTGAGCATGGCTTGCCGCCTGTTCCTCGCTGATCAGCACGATCTCGGGACAGGCCGCGCGCAGACCCTCGGCAATCAGCGCATCTGCGGCCTCGTCAGCCTCGGTCACCGGACTGGCGTCCGATTTTGCCCGCACCTCGAAATCGGGACCGTTGTAGACCTGCAGGATGCGGGCGCCCGCCTGCAGCGCCAGACGGCGGATCACGGGGATCAATCGGTCATAATCCATGGCTTTCCCTGCCGACCCGGGGGGCCGACCCTTTTCGTTGATAAATCCGCACGTTTCCCTTATCCTATTCCTTAAAGGGAACGGCAAGATTTCCCGGGATACAAAGGTCGCTGTCGACCATGAGGTGAGTGATGTTTCAACCGGCCGCCCGCAAGACGCAGGCAAGTTCCGCGTTTCAGATGCTGGAACTGATCTTTCATGCTGCCGTGCGCAACATTCGCAAGTCGCATGGCAACGCCGTGGTCGGATTGCTGATGAGCATCATCCAGTCCCTTCTGATGGTGCTGATCTTCTATGTCATGCTGACGCTGCTCGGCGGACGGTCGATCGCCATTCGCGGCGACTTCATGCTGTACATCATGTCGGGCGTGTTTCTGTTCATGACCCATACCAAGACGTTGCAGGCCGTGGCGTCGTCAGACGGCCCGACCTCGACCATGATGAAACACGCCCCGATGAACACCATCGTCGCCATCTCGTCGGCGGCCCTGGGCGCGCTGTATCAGCAGGTGCTGTCGGCCGGGGTCATCCTGTTCTTTTACAACACGCTGTTCGCACGCATCACCATTGATCAGCCCATCCCGACCATCGGGGTGTTCCTGATCGCCTGGGCCTCGGGCATCGCCATCGGGGTGGTGTTCAAGGCGGCCACCCCGTGGCAGCCGGAATTCTTTGGCATCGCAACCACGGTCTATGCGCGCGCCAACATGATCGCGTCGGGCAAGATGTTCGTGGCCAACACGATGCCGACATCGACCTTGGTCTTTTTCGACTGGAATCCGCTGTTCCATACGATCGATCAGGCGCGCGGCTTCATTTTTCTGAACTACAATCCACATTACAGTTCGATCAGCTATCCCTTGATCGTCACGGTAATCGTGCTGCTGTTGGGGTTGATGGGCGAGCACTACACCCGCAAGTATGCCTCGGCGAGTTGGGGGGCGGGGCGGTGATCCGGGCCGTAGGTCTATGGCTGGCACTGGGCAGCGCTGCCATGGCCGGCAGCCTGCCCGCGCTGTTCGAGGTGACCGGCGTGGCGGCAGGCGATATGCTGAACATCCGCGACGCTCCGATGGCCGGCGCGGGGCTGGTCGGCACGTTCCGCCCCGATGCGCGCGGGGTCGAAGTGGTGGGCACTTCTGCCGATCGCAAATGGGGTCTGGTCAACGCGGGCGAAGGGCATGGCTATGTGGCCTTGCGCTTTCTGGCCCGGCAGCCGGGGCCGGACTGGTTTGCGCTGCAAGCGCCGCTGACCTGTTCGGGGACAGAGCCGTTCTGGACCCTGGCGTTCGACCCTGCGCTGCCGGTCGCGGTGTACCGGACCCCCGACGTACAGGCGTCTTTCACTGTGCAGGCCCGTTGGCCGGGACAGGCGCGGCAGCCGGTTGCGGGGCTTGCCTTGGGTACCAACCGCTTTCTCAACCTGCAACCGGCCATCTGCAGCGATGGCATGACGGACCGACAGTTCGGCATCGCGGCTCTCCTGTTTCTGCAGGGCGGCACCGGGCCGGTCACCCTGTCGGGCTGCTGCACGCGTCAGCCCTGATCCACCACGCGCAGGGTCAGGTTGATGCGGCCGCCCTGCGGCAGCAGGGCCGAGGTGCCGGGTCGCACCCGGTCGACGCCGTGAAACGCCAGCCGCGCCGCGCCGCCCATCACCACCACATCACCCGACCGCAGCCAGACCGACCGGGTGCGTGCCGCCCGCTCGACCCCGCCGATCCGGAACAGCGCCTCGTCTCCCAGACTGATCGACACGACGGGCCAGGAAAGATCGCCCTCGTCGCGGTCCTGATGCAGTCCCATCCGTGCACCCGGCCCATACCAGTTGACCAGGCAGCAATCAGGAGCCCGTGCAAGACCGGTCACCGTCTGCCACACCGCCAGCACTGCTGACGGAATCGGGGGCCACGCCCCGCCGCCCGGGTGCAACGCCTGATAGCGATAGCCTGACCGGTCGGTCACCCACCCCACCCGACCCGCACAGGTCATCCTGACCGACATCGCCCGCCCGCCCGGCGTGACCGGCACATAGAGCGGCGCCGCAGCCACGACGGCCCGCAGCTGGCCAACCATCCCCACCTGCGCGCCGTGGTCGAGCAGCCCGTCATACAGCGCAACGCCCCCGATCAGCCGCGACGGCACCGGGTTGCCAGGCTTTGTCACGTTTTTCACCACCCTTGCGGTTTTGCCAGCGTCCTGGCTGCTTGCAGCGCTGCGGACCCCCCCCTATATACGCCGGGATGCCGAACGGGCGAACCCCGGACGGCTGTACTTGGGATCGGGGCGGGATGCCTTCCTCACAGGGTCCAACCCCACAGATATCGCCAAAGGAAAAGGGAACACCTCATGGCCAAGATCATCGGAATCGACCTCGGCACCACCAACTCTTGCGTTGCGATCATGGACGGCTCGCAGCCGCGCATCATCGAGAACGCCGAAGGCGCGCGCACCACGCCGTCGATCGTGGCCTTCACCGAAAGCGAGCGTCTGGTCGGACAAGCCGCCAAGCGGCAGGCCGTCACCAACGCGCAGAACACCATCTTTGCGGTCAAGCGTCTGATCGGGCGGCGTTATGACGACCCGATGATCGTCAAAGATCAAAAGAACATGCCCTATAAGGTGATCAACGGCGGCAACGGTGACGCCTGGGTCGAGGTGCGCGGCGAGAAGTATTCGCCAAGCCAGGTGTCGGCCATCATCCTGCAGAAGATGAAGGAAACCGCCGAGTCGTATCTGGGCGAGACTGTCACGCAGGCCGTCATCACCGTACCCGCCTATTTCAACGACGCCCAGCGTCAGGCAACCAAGGACGCAGGCCGCATCGCCGGTCTGGAAGTGCTGCGGATCATCAACGAACCGACGGCGGCCGCGCTGGCCTACGGCCTCGACAAGAAAGAGGCGCGCACGATTGCGGTCTATGACCTTGGCGGCGGTACGTTCGACATCACCATTCTGGAGATCGACGACGGTCTGTTCGAAGTGAAGTCCACCAACGGCGACACGTTCCTTGGCGGCGAAGACTTTGACATGCGGATCGTCAACTATCTTGGCGACGAGTTCAAAAAGGAACACGGCGTTGACCTGACGCTGGACAAGATGGCGCTGCAGCGCCTGAAAGAAGCTGCCGAGAAGGCCAAGATCGAGCTGTCTTCGGCCAGCCAGACCGAGATCAACCAGCCGTTCATCAGCATGGATCGCAACTCGGGTCAGCCGCTGCACCTTGTGGTCAAACTGACCCGCGCCAAGCTGGAATCGCTGGTCGATGACCTGGTGAAAAAGTCGATGAAGCCCTGCGCCGCCGCGTTGAAGGACGCCGGCCTTTCGGTCAGCGACATCGACGAGGTCGTGCTGGTCGGCGGGATGACCCGGATGCCCCGCGTGATCGAGGAAGTGACCAAGTTCTTCGGAAAGGAACCCCACAAGGGCGTCAACCCGGATGAGGTCGTGGCCGCCGGTGCCGCCATTCAGGCGGGCGTCTTGCAGGGCGATGTCAAGGACGTGGTGCTCTTGGACGTGACGCCGCTGTCGCTGGGTATCGAAACGCTGGGCGGCGTGTTTACCCGCCTGATCGACCGCAACACGACGATCCCGACCAAGAAAAGCCAGATCTTCTCGACCGCCGAAGACAACCAGAACGCGGTGACGTTGCGGGTGTTCCAGGGCGAGCGCGAGATGGCCGCCGACAACAAGATGCTGGGCCAGTTCAACCTTGAATCGATCCCGCCCGCCCCGCGCGGTCTGCCGCAGATCGAGGTCACCTTCGACATCGACGCCAACGGCATCGTGACGGTCAAGGCCAAGGACAAGGGCACCAACAAGGAACAGGCGATTACCATTCAGGCCTCGGGCGGGTTGTCCGATGACGAGATCGAAAAGATGGTCAAGGACGCCGAAGCCAACGCCGAGGCCGACAAGGAACGCCGCGAGTTGGTGGAGACCAGGAACCAGGCCGAAAGCCTGATGCATTCCACCCGGAAATCGCTTGCCGAACACGCCGACAAGGTGGACCCGGCGACGGTCGAGGCCATCGAACTCGCCATGGGGGCGCTGGACGAAACCCTCAAGTCCGACAACACCGGCAAGATCAAGGGCGGCATCCAGAACCTGACGGAAGCCGCGATGAAACTGGGCGAGGCGATCTACAAGTCGAGCCAGGCGGAAACCGAGGGCGACGCCGACGAACAGCGCGGGGTCGACGAGGACATCGTCGATGCCGACTTCGAGGACCTGGGCAACAACAAGCGCAAGTGACGGCGCTGACACGGAACCGGGGGGGCGGATCGGCAACGATCCGCCCTGCTTCGGTCCTGTAAGGGGGGTTTGCCATGGCAAAACGTGACTATTACGAGATCCTCGGGGCTTCGCGGGGCGCCTCGGCCGAAGAGCTGAAGAAGGCCTATCGCACCAAAGCCAAAGAGCTGCACCCCGACCGCAATTCCGACAATCCGGACGCCGAAGCCCAGTTCAAGGAAGTGAACGAGGCCTATGACGTGCTGAAGGACGAAACCCGCAAGGCCGCCTATGACCGTTATGGCCATGCGGCATTCGAAAGTGGCGGCGGGGCGGCGGCCGGTCAGCGCGGCTATGGCCAGGGCGATTTTGCCACTGCGTTTTCCGACGTTTTCGAGGATCTGTTCGGCGATTTCATGGGCGGGCGGGGCGGCGCTCCCGGTGGGCGCAGTCGCGCGCAACGCGGGTCAGACCTGCGGTACAATCTGCGGGTCAGCCTTGAGGAGTCGCACCAGGGTGTGCAAAAGGCGATCAGCGTGCCGACGTCGATTGCCTGCGACACCTGTCGCGGGACGGGGGCCGAAGGTGGCGCAGAACCGGTCGCCTGTCCGACCTGCTCGGGCATGGGAAAGGTCCGCGCCCAGCAGGGGTTCTTCACAGTCGAGCGCACCTGTCCGACCTGCAACGGCGCGGGTCAGATCGTGAAGAACCCCTGCAGGGTCTGCGGCGGTGCGGGTCGGACCGAGAAAGAGCGCGCCCTGTCGGTCAACATACCGGCCGGGGTGGAAACCGGCACCCGCATCCGTCTGGCGGGCGAGGGCGAGGCCGGCATGCGCGGCGGGCCGTCGGGCGACCTGTACATCTTCATCGAGGTGAAAGAGCACCCGATCTTTCAGCGCGACAGCATTCACCTGTTCTGCCGCGTACCGATCTCGATCGCAACGGCAGCGCTTGGCGGCGAGGTGGAAGTGCCGACGATCGACGGCGGCAAGTCCCGCGTCAAGGTCCCCGCAGGTGCCCAGACCGGCAAGCAGATGCGGTTGCGGGCCAAGGGGATGCCGGCCCTGCGCGGCGGCGGGGTGGGCGACATGTTGATCGAACTGGCCGTGGAGACCCCGGTCAACCTGACCGCCCGGCAGAAAGACATTCTCCGCGAGTTCGAAAAGCTGTCAGAAGACAACAACCCCGAAGGCTCGACCTTCTTTTCCAAGGTCAAGGGCTTCTGGGACGGGATGAAGGGCTGAAACACCCACCCCGCCGAAAGGCGGGGCTTTCCATTCCGAGGGCAATCAGGCGTGTTTCTTGCCCTTGAGGCCCGCCCACAGGCGCTTGTTGGTCAGATACAGCAGCGAAGCAAGCACGGTCAGCAGGATCACCGCCTTGAACCCCGCTTCCTTGCGCGCCATCATCTTGGGCTCCGCCGCCCAGGTCATGAAGGCCGTCACGTCCATCGACATCTGATCAACCGTCGCAGCGGTGCCATCGGCATAGGTCACCAGATCGTCGGACAACGCCGGTGGCATGGCGATCCACGAACCTTCGATGATCGGGTGGCCGGCTTCATCCTTGCAGGAGTCCGGGATACCACCCTTTGCGAAGGCCTTGTTGTAGTAGCCGTCTTCATCGCCCGTCGCACAGGCCGGCGGCTCGTCGGGATAACTGACCAGCAGGGCATGCATGTACTCCGCCCCGCCGGTTCCCCGGAACAGTTGAGTGATCCCCAGACCATACGGCCCATGGAACGCCGCCCGGCTTTTGGTCATCAGGCTCAGATCGGGTGCCGCCAGCGCCGCGTTTGCCGGAAACTTGTCAGCGGGGGTCAGGGGGCGAAACTCGCCCTTCTCGGCATCGAACAACTGAGGGTTCGAGGCTTCGTCATTGATCGGAAAGGCTGTGGCATAGGCGCGGACCTGGTCTTCCGGCAACCCGGGTCCGCCCGCATCTGCCAGCGTGCGGATCGCCACGTATTTCAACCCATGGCAGGCCGCGCAGACCTCGGTATAAACCTGCAGACCGCGTTGCAGCTGCATCTGGTCGAACTTGCCGAACGGGCCTTCATGCGCAAACGTGACATCCTCGATATGAACTTCATTTTCCGCCCGTGCGGCCCCGGTCACGAGGGTCAGCACCGAGACGGTGGCGAGTGCGAGTTTCCAGATCACGTCAGTCCAGTCCTTTTCACTCGGCCGCTTGCGCGGACCCGCCATAGTGGGCGTTGAAGTCTTCTTCGATCGTTGCAGGCTGTTTCAGCGGTTTCTCGATCACGCCCAGAAGCGGCAGGATGATCAGGAAATAGCCGAACCAGTAGGCCGAGGCGAGCAGCGATACCCAGCTGCTGAATTCCGTAGGCACCTGCGCACCGACCCACATCAGCACCACGAAATCGATCGCCAGCAGAGCGAACCACCACTTGAACATCGGGCGATACTTGCCCGACCGCACCGACGAGGTGTCCAACCACGGCGCAAGGGCCATGACGACGATCGAGCCAAACATCGCCAGCACGCCAAAGAACTTGGCGTCCACGATGCCGAAGGTCACGAACTGCACCAGTTGCACCACCCACACATCCGCCGTAAACGCCCGAAGAATGGCGTAGAACGGCAGGAAATACCATTCCGGCACAATGTGGGCCGGAGTTGAAAGCGGGTTCGCCTCGATATAGTTGTCGGGGTGGCCGAGGTAGTTCGGCATGAAGCCCACGATGGCGAAGAACACCGCCAGAATGACCGCCAGCGCGAACAGGTCCTTCATCACGAAATACGGCCAGAACGGTACGGTATCCCTGCCCGCCTCTTCCTTGGACCCGCGGCGCACTTCGACCCCGGTCGGATTGTTGTTGCCGGTGGTATGGAAGGCCCAGATATGGATGGCGACCAGCGCAGCAATGATGAACGGCAGCAAGTAATGCAGGCTGAAGAAGCGGTTCAGCGTCGCGTTGTCCACCGCAGGCCCGCCCAGAAGCCACTCCTGCAACGTCGGCCCGACCAGCGGGATCGCGCCGAACAGACCGGTGATCACCGTAGCCCCCCAGAACGACATCTGGCCCCAGGGCAGCACATATCCCATGAAGGCTGTGGCCATCATGGCCACATAGATCAGCATGCCGATGATCCAGGTCACCTCGCGCGGCGCCTTGTAAGAGCCGTAGAACAGACTGCGGAAAATGTGCAGATAAACCGCGACAAAAAACAGCGACGCCCCATTCGCGTGCAGATAGCGCAGCATGAAGCCGCCGTTCACATCGCGCATGATGTGCTCGACGCTGGCGAAAGCCATGTTGACCTGCGGGGTGTAATGCATCGCCAGAACGATCCCGGTCACGATCTGCATCACCAGACAGAACGTCAGAACGATGCCCCAGATCCACATCCAGTTCAGGTTCTTGGGCGTCGGCAACATCAGCGTGTCGTACATCAGCCCGACGATCGGCAAGCGCTTGTTCAGCCACTTTTCGCCATCGGATCTGGGTTCGTAATGGTCGTGCGGAATTCCGGCCATGATGTGTCCTTACCCGAGCTTTATGGTGATTTCATCGGTAAACGCCGCAACCGGAATGTCCAGATTGCGTGGCGCAGGCCCTTTGCGGATGCGCCCGGCCGCGTCGTAGTGCGAGCCATGGCACGGGCAGAACCAGCCGCCGAAATCGCCCGACCCGTCGCCAATGGGCACACAACCCAGATGGGTGCACACCCCGATCATCACCAGCCATTCGCCCGCTTCGTCCAGGCTGCGGTTCGTGTCGCTGGCGTCGCTGCCCGGCTTGTTGGGATTCTCGGACCTGGCGTCCGGCAGATCGCTCAGCGCCACGGCGCGGGCCTCGTCGATCTCGTCCTGGCTGCGGCGACGGATGAACACCGGCTTGCCAAGGTATTTCACGGTCAGTTGCGTGCCTACCTCGACGGCGCTTACATCGACGAAGATCGACGCCATCGCCTGCACGTCGGCCGAAGGGTTCATCTGGTTGATCAGCGGCCAGACGGCGGCTCCGGTGGTCACGGCCGCCGCGCCGCCAGTGGCATACAGTAGAAAGTCGCGGCGGGTGCCGGTCGGCTCTTCAGCTTGGGACACGGAATTTCTCCCTTCCAGAGCCGCGACGTGCGCCGCTCATAAATCCAACAGGCCACGGTTCCCCGCAACCCGTCAGGAGGGTAGTTAGCCCAGCCGACCGGCCTCGTCCAGCGGGCAATGCCCGTCACGTTGCCGCAGTATCGCGGAATGACTCCGGCCGGTGCAGGCTCAGGCAACAGGCGGATCGGTCGCCCGCATCGACGGGCGCGCGGCGAGGCGGGCGTGCCAGCCCGTCAGCCCGGGTCGGTCGTCGCGCCAGCGCCGCGCTGAGTGGCGGAAATCGAGGTAGGACAGCGCACAGGCCAGCCCGATCTGCCCCATGTCCAGCGGCCCCGCCAGATGCCCGGCCCAACGGGTTTCGGCGGCGTCGAGCGCGCGCGCGATCTTGACCCATTGCGCCTCTACCCAAGCGCCGAACCGGATGTCCTCGGGGCGCAGCCGTGTCTCGTAGACCATCAGCACTGCGGCATCGAGCATGCCGTCGGCCATCGCTTCAAGCACCAGAGTGTCCCACAGCAGCGGCGCCGCCGGGTAAAGCCTGCCGCCCGAAAGGTCGTCCAGATAGCGGCAGATCACCCGGCTGTCGTACAGCGCACCGCCGTCGTCGCGCAGCAGCGCAGGTATCTTTCCCAGCGGATTGCGGTCCACCGGCAGGCTGCCGATATCGAGCGGCGTGCCCGCCACGCTCAGAACCTCGACGCATCCGGCCATCCCCGATTCGTGCAACGCCACCACCACTTTGCGGCCGAAGGGCGTGGTCGGCGAGGTGTAGAGCTGAATTCACAGCCTCCGGAGGCGCAGGCGAGCCAACAGGGCCGCGTCGATCTCGATCCCGTGCTTGCCCCAGCGGATGGTGCGGCGCAGACGACCGGCGGTGTTGGTCTGGGTGACGGCTTCGGTCGCCCGGTCGGCAGGGCGGTGCAGCGCCAGCCCGTCGGCCACATCATCCAGCGCATCCTCGGCGCGCTGGTCGGTGCGGCCTGCGGCGATGCGGGTCACGAGGACTCGGCGCAGGGCAAACCCCGCGGCGGCCACAGCCCCAAGGCGCAAGGCGACGGGAATGAACGGGGCAAGGGGCAGGGGCATGGCAACCTCCGGATCTACGAAGGGCAGTTTACGGCGTGCGGGGCGATGTGTAAATCACAACCACGTCTCCGCAGCCGGTCAGATCAGCAAGATATCCGCCGCCGTCACCACTGCTCCGGTTTGCAGGTCGGCCACCAGTGTCAACCCGCCCGCACCGTTGCCGTTGCTGTCAAACCACAGCGTGGCATCCGCGGTGCGAAAGATGAAGCGGTCGTTGCCATCCTGTGCCAGATTGTCGGCCCGCGACTGAAACTGCGAGGCCGCCAGTGCGCCGGCCACCAGCCCGCCGCCAAACGCCGCCGCGATCTGAAACCGGTCGTTGTCGCCCGCCACACCGCGAAAGTCGGTGATCGTATCGCCACCATCGCCACGGGTCAGAAAGACGAACCAATCATCGCCCAGCCCGCCGGTCAGCCGGTCGATCCCGGTGCCGCCTCCCAGATTGTCGGCACCCGCGCCGCCGGAAAGGGTATCTGCGCCGCCATAGCCGCGAAAGAGGTTGTTGGCGCTGGTGCCGACAAACAGGTCTGCGCCGGTGGCCGATCCCAACAGATACTCGATGGAAACATAGGTATCGCCCGCCGCAGTGCCGGTGTTCTGCCCTGACCCGTCAAGATAGACCCGTACCCCGGTGGTCGTACGGAAATCCAGCCGGTCGTTGCCGCCCGCGCCGCCATCGAACACGTCGATCGCAGAGCCGGCAAAGAACGTGTCGCTGTCGGCCCCGCCATAAACGGTTCCTTCGACCCGACCGCCGCGACCGTCATAGGTGTCTGCACCGCGGCCAAGCAAGATATTGCCGAACATCGCACCCGAGTTGACGATGCGTTCGATGGCGCCGCCCAAAAAGTCTGACGCAACAAAAGACTCGTCAAGTCCCCGGATCGTGCCGGAGTTGGTCAGCAACAACGTCTCGGTGCCGAAATGACCGACGCCTTCGAACCGGTGGTTGTAGATCTCGCCGGCATTGTGAATCTGTGAGATGCCCGGACCAACGGCATTGATGGAAACCCCGCCGTCGATGAGGCCAAAGTTCGCGATTTCACTGCTGTGTGAGTTCATCGTCACCGCACGGAACGTCCCTGAAACGATGCCGTCCGCGGCAACCAGAACCCGGTTCAGGGAATTCGAGTTTTCGTCTATGCCCAGATAAATTCCGTAATATCCGACTACTGCGCCTTCGACCCGGACAAAGTGCGAACTGCCAGCGCCGAAGACCCCGTCGCCTTGGTTGGTCGCGGCGATCAGACCCGAGCGGCCGACCCATAAAGAATCGAAGGTGTTCAAATCCACGGCGGGGCCGGGACCTTCCACGGTGTAGTTGATAACCCGCAAAACCATGATGAAACTCCTTTGAACTTGATCGGTGACGAACCCGGATGGACCGCCAACCCCGCAATGGCCGTCGTCCGGAAATTACACTGGGTCCGACGCGGATTCGCGGGGCGAACAGCAAGGCAAAGTGTATGGCGAAACGCCTTGCGAGTACATCACAACCGCAGCACTCGTGCTGGCAGCAGAACGGCCTGATCGTCCAGTCCGCGCATCAGGCGGGCGATCAGTGCGGCCATGTCCGGTGCGCCTTGCGCGTCCAGCCCGGCAGCCGCCGAGAGCCGTGTTTCGGCCGTCGTGTTCTGGTTCGGCTTTCACGTCGCTTCGACCGACTGCACGTCCAGCAGGAACGGCAGGATCATCCGCATCATCCGGTCCATCACGCCCGCACCCATCCTGGCGGTTTTCCACGGGGTCTCGGGCCGAAGTGCGTCTTCGAACCGCGCCGATACCGCGTCGAGATGCGGCAACAGCGCCTAGGATGGTTGGGGGTGCAGATGGCCGCGCAGATGGACGGCGACCTTGTTCCAGGTCGGCACCTGATCGGGCAGGCCGTACCGGTCGGGCGAGACATGGGCGTCGCGCCCCGAGACGATCAGCACCGCCGACGCGGGTAACGGTCGCGCGCGCGATGAAGTCGGAACGGGCAAGATGCAGGCGCCTCTCGGCCCGGTCGGCAGCCAGCTCGAACGGGATATGCGCCGCCAGCGCGCCGGTTGCGGCATCTGCCACCACCAGAACCCCGAACCCCCGGTCGCGAGCGAGGGCCAGGTCCTGCGCGTGGGACGTGTCACGAAACGCGGGGTTGGGGTGCATGAGGCGGGCCTTGACGATGAGACTTGCAGGATCGCAGCCCTGCGGGCGGCTTCAAGCCGGGTGACCGGATTTGTCAGTTGCCCTGGGGCGGCCTGCCATCGCACTGTGTGCGTCCCGCCCAGCCTCGACCCGCCCAGCCTCGACCCGCCCAGCCTTGACCCACCCCACCTGACCCACCCCACCTGACCCGCCAAGCCCGAGGACGTTCGATGCGCCGCCTTGCCCTTGCATTAGCCTTAGCCTGCGTCTGCGGCCTGCCTGCCCCGATGGCTGCGGCGCAGGATGCCTTTACCTGGGTGGTTGAACCAGCGTTTCAGGACGCGGGGTCGGCGCATCAGGGCGTGGTACCGCTGCGGCAAGGCGCGCAGTGGGGGCTGATGGGGCGGGATGGCCAATGGGTCTGGGCGCCGCAGTTTCAGGCGGTGGGGGATGCCGGGGCCGGGCGGTTTGCGGTCAGGAAGGCTGGCAAATGGGGTCTGGTCGATATCTCGGGTCATCAGGTCGCGGGGTTCGAGTTCGACGCCATCGGCACGCCCTCGACCGTGACGCCGATGCTGTGGCAGGGCCGCTGGTATGCGGTCGGGCCGGATGGGGTGCCGCAGGACGAGGTGTTGCCGTTTGACACGCTGATCGGCAATGACGGCACCTGTCTGGCGGGCACGACGGGCGGCGTGCCGGTCGCCGTTGATCGCAGGGTCGACCCGACCGCCACGCAAGTGCCGGGGGTCACCACGATGGCCACCCCGTCCGAGGGCTATATCGCGGTCAAGGCGGGCGACAAGGCCGGGCATGTGGACTGCGTCTATGGCACCTTCACTGGCGGCGATGCGCCGTTCGATCAGGCGCGGCGCTATGCGCAGGGTCTGGCAGCGGTGCGCACCGGCGACGACTGGAATTATGTCGAGCCCTACAGCAACTCCCCGATCTTTGCCGGCGACTTTGCCGCGGCGCGCGACTTTGCTGAAGGTCTGGCCCCGGTGGAGGACGCCGCTTCGGGTCTGTTGGGCTATATCGACCGGACCGGAGATTATGTGATCGCCCCGCAGTTCGATCAGGCATATTCGTTCTCTGACGGGATTGCCGGGGTGCAGGTCGGCGACAAACGCGGGCTGTTGTTGCCGGACGGCAGCTTTGCCGCGCGGCCGCAGTTCGACGACTTCTGGCGGCATGACGGCGGGGTCGTGCCGGTGCGGGTGGGCGACCTGTGGGGTATTGCCGCCCCGGACGCCACCGACCCGGACACCAGACTGACCCTGCCGATCGCGCGCCTGGCCGCAGCGCAAGCCAACCGGACCCCGGGCTTTACCCTGCAGCCGTCGAACCCGCATTACTATGTGGTGCAGGACATCGCCTCGTTCCACTCGATCTTCGTGACAGCCGACGCGACGGTGATGCTGACCACGCTCAATTACGGCCTGCAGGCCGAACTGGCGCTGTGGGACTTTCGCTCGCACCGCCTGATCCGCAAGATGAGCGTGCCCTGGGCGACCCAGGCCGTGCTGGTGCCGAACCAGTCGCTGATCGTCGTGGGCCTCGCCACCGGGCATGTGCTGCTTCTGGACGCCGAGACGGGGGCGGAACTTTACCGCGTGCACCCGCATCAGGGCGCAGTGATCGAGATGGTTCTGGCGCAGGACGGAGCGACCCTGGCGACAACCGACGGCAGAACGATCCAGCTTTGGGATGCCGCAACCGGCGCGCAAGGTGCTGGGATCGTGGAGACGGCGCACAAGCTGCGGTTTTCCGACGACGGCGCCACGCTCTATGCAGGGTCGGTCCGGGGCGGGCTGCTGGCGATGACCACGGCAGGCGAGGTCACCGCCCGGGTGCCCCAAGGCCCGCCGGTCGAATTCGGCCACGGGCCGTTGAACAGCCCGGTGCCCGGCATGGCGCTGTCGCCGCAGGGGGTGCTGGTCAATCTGAACAGCGTGCTGGAGCAACGGGACGACGGGTTCTATCACCCGCGAAGCTGGCTCGACGTGACCACGAATGACGGCGTGCGCCGGATCGACCTGCCCAAAGGCATCCGCGATATCCTGACGCTGGATGTTTCGGCCGAGGGGCGGCTGGTGGCCTACTCGGGTCAGCGCGACGAGGCGGCGGGCGATTATGTGGCGATTGTCGAGGTCCGCGATCTGGCGACCGGTGCGGTGGTGTTCAATCAGGCGCTTGACCGGAATGCCCAGGCGACCGAGGCGGGGCTGACGCGGTTCATCTTTTCGGTTGACCGGCTGGGCTTTGCCCCGGGCGGCGGGCTTGTCATCGTCGGGGCCGAGGGGCAGGACATTCTGCTGCTGGACCCGCGCGAGGGGCGCGTCACCGCCAGCTTTGCCGAGCCTCTGACCCTGGCGCAAGGGTCCACGGCCCGGTTTGGCGGGACGCGGTACTTCGCGACCGATGGCGGCGGCAAGGTCTGGGTCTGGGATCTGGCCCAGGGCCGGCTCGAAACCGTGATCGACACGCCCGGGGCAGCCTTCGGCGTCGAGCAGACGATCGAAACCGAAGGCGATCTGTTCTACCTGTTTTCCGGCATGGATGAGTTTGCCCTGACCGCCTTTGACATGCAGGCGATGGCCGAGGTTCCGCTGTCCGAGGCGGAACGGGCGGCGATTCTGGCGCGGATGGATTATGACAGCACCCGGACCTACCCGCCCGGAGTGGCGGAACGGATTGAGGTACTGCCCGGCCCGGTGACCGGCACCGCGCTGGCCGATGGCCGGCTCGGGGTGGTGTCCGAACAGGTCGGGCTGCACCGCGCCTATGATCTGCTCAGCGGGGCGCTGCTGGCCGAGTTTCTGGCCAGCCCCGATGGCGAATGGCTGGTGGTGACGCCCGAGGGTTTCTTTGCGGCGTCCGAAAACGGGGCGGCGCTGGTGTCGGTGTCCACCGGGCTGCAGGCGTTCTCGGTCGATCAGGTCTGTCAGGCGCTGTATCGGCCCGACCTTGTGGCGGCCAAGCTGGCAGGCGATCCGCAGGGCGCGGTGTCAAAGGCCGCCGCCGAACTGGATCTGGGCCGCATTCTCGGCTCCGGGCCGGCGCCGCTCACCCGGTTTTCCCTGCCGGCCGAAGGGTTCGACGCCCCCGAGCCCGAGATCGACGTCGAGGTCGAATTGAGCGACGAAGGCGGCGGGATCGGCCGGATCGAATGGCGGCTGAACGGGTTGACCATCGACGTGCAGACCCGCAGCGCCGAAGCGCTGGTATCGGACGCGCCCACCGCCGCCACCCGGGTGGCCCTGGAGCCGGGCCTGAACCAGATCGAGGTGATCGCCTGCAATGCCGCCGGGCTTCTGGCCTCCGCCCCGCGGACCCTGACGATCAATTGGGACGGGGTGGCGAGTTCGGACCCTCCGGCGCTGCATGTGCTGGCCGTCGGGGTGAACGACTACGCCGACGGAAGGCTGCGGCTGAAATATGCCGCTGCCGACGCGCAAGCCTTTGGTGATGCCATGAAAAAGGGCGGGGCGGGGCTGTTCTCGTCGGTCAGTGTGGTGACATTGCTTGATGCCGATGTGACCGAGGCCAAGCTGGACGCCGCCTTTTCCGCGATGGGCAGCACGGTGAAATCACAGGATGTCTTCCTGTTCTTTCTGGCCGGGCACGGCAAGACGGTGGAGGGGAAGTACTACTTCATCCCGCAGGACTTCCGCTTTGCCAGGGATGATCCGGTCCGGGCGGGTGGCATTGATCAGGACCGCTGGCAGGAATGGGCGGCGCGGGTCAAGGCCAGGAAATCGATGATGATCTATGACACCTGCGAAAGCGGCAGCCTGACCGATACCCGGTCGGTCGATGGCGCGAAGGCGCAGTCGGCGGCAGTGGAACGGCTGACGCGGGCCACCGGGCGCACGATCCTGTCGGCCTCCACCGACGACGCCCCGGCGCTGGAAGGCTACCGGGGCCACGGCGTGATGACCTGGGCGATGCTGGATGCGATGGCGCTTGGCGATACCAACGGCAATGCCACGATCGAAGTGACGGAACTGGCGAGCTATCTGGACGTGAAGGTGCCCGAGATTTCGGCGGTAGCGTTCGGGATGCGGCAAGTGCCGCAGATGTCGATCAAGGGGTCCGACTTTGCCCTTGGAACTGCGGTGGCTGTGCTCGGGGATGCGCCGGAACGCTTTCCCGCGACGCTGACGCATGTGGTGGCGGGGGGCACGCCGGTAACCGATGCGCCCGGCGGGGCAGTGGTGCGGGTGATTGATGCGGGCGTATTCTTTGGCGTGTTCCGGATCGACGAGCGCGACGGGTTTGCGCGGATTGCAAGGGACGGGGCGGCGCTGGGCTGGGTGCCGGTCGCGGCGCTGGTGCCGTTGCAGTAACGCCCCCGGCGGCCTGATCTTGCAGCGGGCAGGTCGGGCCCACGAAAAAGCCGCCGGGGGTTGCCCTCGGCGGCCTGTTCGGTCCTGAGACGACCACTCAACCCTGACGGGCCTTGTAGCGCTTTTGCGTCTTGTTGATCACATAGACGCGGCCTTTGCGGCGCACGACCTGGCAATCGCGATGACGCGTCTTCAGCGAGCGGAGCGAGTTTGCGACCTTCATAGCGGCCCTCCTGTTCGCGGCGCGTCTGCGCCGAATGAAAACAACGTGGCCCCGGAAGGGGCCGGTGAATGGTGGGCGGTACTGGGATCGAACCAGTGGCCACTACGATGTCAACGTAGTGCTCTACCGCTGAGCTAACCGCCCGCCTGCCCACACGACCCGCCCAAACAGAAACAACGCGGGCGGAACCGCGTCGGTGGGGTTGCTATAAATAGACTCGCAGCCCTGTTCAAGGGGTTTTGGCGCGCCACGAATCCGCGCTATAGTTTGTGTGACAGGAGTGTGCATGACCCATGACGCCTTTCGCCTGATCCGCCCCGCGCGGCAGGACACTGCGGTGATCTTCTCGTCGCCTCACTCCGGGCGCGACTATCCGGAAGCTTTTCTGGCGTCATCGGCGCTGGATGCAAAGGTCATCCGGTCGTCGGAGGATGCCTTTGTCGAACATCTGTTCGACATGGCCCCGCAACATGGCGCGGCGCTTCTGGCGGCCAGGCTGCCACGCGCGTTCCTCGACCTGAACCGCGCGCATGACGAGCTGGACCCCGGGTTGATAGAAGACGTCGTGCGCGGCGCGCACAACCCGCGCATATCCTCGGGGCTGGGGGTAATTCCGCGGGTTGTGGCGGGCGGACGGGCGATCTATCGCGGCAAGATCCCGCTGGCCGAGGCCGAAGCGCGGATTGCCCGTTACTGGCACCCCTATCACACCGCCCTGCGCGGGTTGATCCGCGATACGCGGGCCGAGTTCGGCGAGGTCATCGTGATCGACTGCCATTCGATGCCGCACGAGGCGATCGAGGCGCATGGCCGCCCCGGGCAGCCGCGCCCCGATGTGGTGCTGGGAGATCGGTTCGGGGCGGCGGCCAGCCCCGAGGTGATGGGGCGCGTCGAAGCCGCGTTTCAGCGGGCGGGCTTTCGGGTGGCGCGCAATGCACCGTTCGCCGGGGCCTATATCACGCAGGCCTACGGTCGCCCGTCGGTGTTGCAGCATGTCGTGCAGGTCGAGATTGACCGCAGCCTGTACATGGACGAGGTCAAGATCGAGCCGTCGCCCGGTTTCGCCGCGTTCCGCGAGATGATGGCCGACGTGGTGGCCGAGATTGCGCGGATCGGACGGCGGCAGGTGCCGTTGGCAGCAGAATAGCTGCGGAGATACGGCGCGGGGGTCATGCCCATCCGGGTTTCGGTCGCGGTGATCTTGTCTCAGAACCGGGGGATGTTGTGCAGCGATTCAAGGTCCGGGTCAAGCCCGGTCCAGCGCGGGCCCTCGGACAACACTTTGGGAAACAACGGTTCCGTGATGTCGGTTGCCTGGTCGATCTGTCCTGCAGATGTCACTGCGCAGGCGAGGTTGAAGCGCATACCTTCATCGTCGGGGTCCATCAGCAGAGGGCGTTCGGTCCATTCGGAGGCACATTCCGAATCGCCCACGGCGATCAGCGCGGTGATGCCGAAACCGAGCGCGCTGCCGCGATCGCGGCGTCGATCGGATCCTGCCGCCGGGTCTTGAGCGCGCTCAACGTGCCCGTCTCGCTCGCGCCCATCAGACGGCTGTATTTGTCATGCCACATCAGCGGCAGGCACGGCAGAAAGGCGGCGCTGTGCGTCCCTGCAGGGGGTTTTCGGATGGGTCGAAGCAGCAAGGCGGCGGCGGTGGCGGGGTTGTGTACCGGCGGCTCAGCGCAAGGAGCGGCCCTTGATGATCGCGTGTGTGCCGAACCGGGCGCGGATCGCGTCGGTGGCGCGTTCGGCGTCGGCGCGTTTCGGGGCGCCCGGGTCCAGCAGGTCGCGGGTCAGGTCGGCCTGATCTTCTGAGGCAAGGTCGCCGAGGCCGACGCCGATCAGCCGGAACGGGCCTTGCGGGGCGGCCGCAAACAGACTTTGCGCCGTCGCAAAGATCCGGTCGGTCAGTTGCGTCGGACCGGGCAGGCTGCGGCGGCGGGTGACGGTCTGGAAATCGCTGCGCTTCAGTTTCAGGGTCACTGTCCGCCCGGCAAGGCGTTTGGCCTTGGCGCGGTCGGCCACCTGCTCGGCCAGCCGCCAGATGTGACCTTCCAGCAGATCGGGGTCGGCAGTGTCATGATCGAAAGTCGTCTCCTTCGAGATCGACTTTACCGCCTCGTCCCGCGTCACCGGGCGGCTGTCGAGCCCCCGCGCGAGGTGCCAGAGCCGGTCGCCGGTGTTGCCGAACCGGCGGGTCAGGTCGGTGCGGTCCCATCGCGCCAGATCGGCGATGGTGCGGATGCCTGCCGCCTCCAGAGCTGTCTGGGTGGCGGTGCCAACGCCCCAGATCAGGCGAACCGGGCGGGGAAGCAGGAACGCCTGGGTCTCGGCTACCCCGATCACGGAAAAGCCGCGGGGTTTGTCGAGATCCGATGCGATCTTGGCCAGAAACTTGTTGTGCGACAATCCGACAGACCCGGTCAGGCCAACCTCGGTTTCCATCGCGAGCGTCAGGCGGGCCAGCAGCGTGACCGGGGGCGCGCCGTGCAGCCGCGCGGTTCCGGTCAGATCGAGGAAAGCCTCGTCGAGACTCAGGGGTTCGATGGCGGGGGTCAGACGCTCCATCAGCGCCCGGATCGCGCGCGACGCCTCGATGTACGCGGCAAAGCGCGGCTTGACGACCACGGCCTGCGTGCACAGCTTCAATGCCTGAAACATCGGCATCGCCGAGCGTACGCCCTGAATGCGCGCAATATAGCAACAGGTCGACACTACGCCGCGGGTCCCGCCCCCCACGATCACCGGCTGATCGCGCAGAGCGGGGTTGTCGCGCTTCTCGACGCTTGCGTAGAATGCGTCGCAGTCCATGTGGGCGATCGAAAGTGTCGTCAACTCGGCATGCGCCACCAGCCGCGGCGACCGGCAGGCGGGGCAGCGCGGGCCATGGTCGAACGCGGTCAGGCAGTCACGGCACAGGGTGGGCATGATCGGCCGGACTATGGCCCGTGCACCGGAATGTGTCGAGAGAGCGGTGTTGCGCACACGGGCCTTTCGGGGCAGTCTGCCGGGAGCGGTTCTGGAGGGCAGTTGATGGATTTGAACGACTTTCTGGGCGGCAATGCCGTGTTTCTGGCGATTGCCGCTTTCATCATCCTTTGCATTTTTCTGGGCGTGCGGATTGTGCCGCAGTCGGAAAAGCATGTCGTCGAACGGTTCGGCCGGCTGCGGTCGGTGCTGGGACCGGGGATCAACTTCGTCGTGCCGTTCCTGGACCGGGTGGCGCACAAGATTTCGGTGCTGGAACGCCAGTTGCCGACCGCGCAGCAGGACGCCATCACCACTGACAACGTGCTGGTGAAAGTGGAAACGAGCGTGTTCTACCGGATCACCGAACCCGAAAAGACGGTGTACCGCATCCGCGATGTCGATGCCGCGATCGCCACCACCGTCGCCGGGATCGTGCGGTCTGAAATCGGCAAGATGGAACTGGATCAGGTGCAGTCCAACCGTAACGAGGTGACGGCAAACATCCGCTCTCAGGTGCGGGCGATGGTCGATGACTGGGGCATCGAGGTGACGCGGGCCGAGATTCTGGACGTGAACCTGGACGAGGCGACGCGGACCGCGATGTTGCAGCAGTTGAACGCCGAACGGGCGCGCCGCGCGCAGGTGACCGAGGCCGAGGGCAAGAAGCGGGCGGTCGAACTGAACGCCGATGCCGAGTTGTACGCGGCCGAACAGGAGGCCAAGGCGCGGCGCGTGCTGGCCGATGCCGAGGCTTATGCAACGGGGGTGATCGCCGGGGCGATCAAGGACAACGGGATTGAAGCCGCGCAGTATCAGGTGGCGCTGAAACAGGTCGAGGCGTTGACGGCGGTCGGCCAGGGTGCCGGCAAGCAGATGATCATCGTGCCTGCACAGGCGCTCGATGCCTTTGCCGATGCGTTCAAGATGCTGAAAGGACGGGTGTGACCATGTGGACGATCTGGTGGGTCTGGGTGGTGGCGGGGTTCGGGCTTGGCGTGCTGGAGGTTCTGGTGCCGGGCTTCATCTTTCTGGGCTTTGCCGTCGGCGCGGTCGGGACGGGCGTGCTGGTCGGGTTGGGGTTGATCGGGGGCAACGTGCCGGTGCTGTCGCTGGTGTTCGCCCTCCTGTCGGTGGGGGCCTGGCTGGCGCTGCGTGCCACGATGGGGGTGCGGCGGGGGCAGGTCAAACTGTGGGACAAGGACGTGAACGACAACTGAGGCGGTGCCTAAGGCGATGACCGCGGATTTCGTCGGGGCCAAGGCGGCGCTGGTCTGCGACGGGCAGGTCCTGACGTGTCTGCGGGACGATCGCATCGGGTTGCCATGGCCGGGGCTGTGGGATGTGCCTGGCGGCGGCCGGGAGGGTCTTGAGACGCCCGAAGACTGTGTGCTGCGCGAGGTGGAGGAAGACTTCGGGTTGCGGTTGCCTGCGGTCCGGCTGGTCTGGCGCCGCGTCTGGCCCTCGATGAGCGATCCTGCACGGCTGTCGGTGCTCTTTGCCGGGCGGATCAGTGCCGCCGAGGTTGCGGCGATCCGGTTCGGTGCCGAAGGCCAGCGGTGGGAGATGATGCCGGTGCCGGTGTTTCTGGCGCATCCCGCCGCCGTGCCGGAAATGCAGCGTCGCGCGGCCATCGGGGTGGCGGCACTTGGAGGAAAGGCAATCAGGCCCGTCTCAGGCCCGACTCAGGCCCGACTCAGGCCCGACTCAGGCCCGACTCAGGCCAGCCGGGCGCGAAACGCGGCGATCACTGTCGCATAGACCGCGCGTTTGAACGGCACGATGGCCGCCAGCATGTCGTCGGCGGAAATCCACTGCCACTCGGCGAATTCGGGGTGGGGGGTGGCGATGTCGATATCGGCATCGGTGCCGGTAAAGCGATACAGGAACCACTTCTGCCGCTGGCCGCGATACTTGCCGCCCCAGACCTGGCCCAGCAATTCGGGGGGCAGGTCATAGGTGACCCAGCCTTTGACTTTCTCGACGAACTCGACCAGATCGCCCGTCACGCCGGTTTCTTCCCACAACTCGCGCACAGCGGCAGCCCGGGGTTTTTCGCCCTCGTCGATGCCGCCCTGCGGCATCTGCCACGCCTCGGCCGTGCTGTCGATCCGCCTGCCGGCAAAGATCAGGCCCGCCGGGTTGATCAGCATGACACCGACGCAGGGGCGGTAGGGCAGGGTTTCTGGATTGATCATCGGAGTTCGGGGCCGCAGCGGTTGCGGCCCCGTCCTTGCGGGTCAGGGTTTCGGGGCCACGGCAGACAGGCCGCGCAGGATGTCGACCGCATAGGCCAACTGGTAATCCTCGTCGCGCAGCTTTGCCGATTCCTCGGTGCGGGCGCGCTCTTCTTCCAGCAGTTTGCGTTCGTCCTCGGTCATCGAGTCATTGGTGATCGCGCCGCGCAGGTCGGCTTCGGACCGGCCCTTGGCCGCATCGGCGGCGGCGGCTTCGGTGCCCTCGGCCGCCGGATCGACCACCGGCTGATTGACCACTATGTCGGGCATCACCCCCAGCGACTGGATCGAGCGGCCCGACGGCGTGTAATACCGCGCCGTCGTCAGCCGCATCGCGCCGTCCCCCTTCAGCGGGATCACGGTCTGGACCGAGCCTTTGCCAAAGGATTTCGTGCCCACCACGATCGCCCGGCGGTGATCCTGCAACGCCCCCGCCACGATTTCCGACGCCGAGGCCGAGCCGCCGTTAATTAGCATGACCAGCGGCTTGCCGGCAGCCAGATCGCCGGCTTCGGCGTTGAACCGTTCGCCATCCTCGGGGCTGCGGCCGCGGGTCGACACGATCTCGCCTTTTTCAAGGAAGGCATCCGACACCCGGATCGCCTGCGTCAGGAGTCCGCCGGGGTTGTTGCGCAGGTCGATGACAAAACCGTTGACCTTGTCCATCCCGCCCAGTTCGTCCACCGATTTCTTCAACTCGGTTTCCAGGCCGGCATAGGTCTGGTCGTTGAAAGTGGTGATCCGCAGCACGATGGTCGAGCCGACAACCCGGCTGCGCACCGCCACCAGTTTGATGGTATCGCGGATGATCGACACGTCGAACGGATCGGCCACGCCGTCTCGCACCACAGTGATGATGATTTCCGATCCGATCGGCCCGCGCATCAGTTCGACCGCGGCATCGAGCGCCAGCCCCAGCACCGATTCGCCGTTCACGTGCGTAATGAAGTCGCCCGCGAGGATGCCCGCCTGATCCGCCGGCGTCCCGTCCATCGGCGAGATGACCTTGATGAAGCCTTCCTCCTGGGTCACCTCGATGCCGAGACCCCCGAACTCGCCACGGGTCTGCACCTGCATGTCGCCGAAATCATCGGCCCGCAGATAGCTGGAATGCGGGTCGAGCGAGGTGAGCATGCCGTTGATGGCCGCCTCGATCAGATCCTTGCTGTCGACCTCCTCGACATATTGTGCGCGCACCCGTTCAAAGATGTCGCCAAACAGGTCAAGCTGTTCATAGACGTTCGAGGACTTGCCGGCCTCTTGCGCGATCAGAGGCCCGGCGATCTGCGTAGTGATCAGCGCACCGGCCAGCGTGCCACCTAAGGCGGCCATCACGAACTTCTTCATCCCAGTCTCATTCCCCTGTTGCCGCGAACCAGTCGAGCGGGTTCACCGTCTTTGCCCCGAGCCTCAGTTCCAAGTAAAGCGTTTCCGATCCGGACGCGCCACCGTCATCGTCGACCCCGGCAAGGATATCGGCGCCGGATTGCTGGGGTGCCCCCATCAGGCCAAGGGGCGCACCTGCGGCGATGATGTCGCCGACCGACCCATAGACGGTGTCTAGCCCGGCAAGGATCAGAAGATAGCCCCCTCCAGGTTCCAGGATCATCACATTTCCGTAGTCGAGCAGCGGGCCGGTATAGCGGATCGTCGCGGGCCACGGTGCGGTCACCAGCGCCAGCGGCCGGGTGGCGAGGGTCAGGCCGGGTCGGGTGACGCCCGCCGCATCGGTTTCGCCGGGCAGCAGCAGGATGCGGCCCAGCACCGGCAGCGGCAGCGCGCCCTTGGCGCCGACAAACCCGGTCCGGGTCGTGTCGTCCAGAGCAAGGCCGGCCGCAAAGGCCTCCAGCGTGTCGGCGCTTTGCAACAGCCCGCGCAAAACCTCGGGGTCCTCGGTAAACCGGCGCGGCAACTCGGTTCGGTCAGACATCGCCTGGCTCAGCGCGGTGCGGGCGGTTTGTGCGGCCTGCAAGCCGTCGGTCAAGGTCTGCCCGGCGGCAATCTGCAGGGACTGCAACTGCGCCAGTTCCGCAAGTTCGCCGCGCAGGGTTTCCGCCTCGGCCTGCAGGGCCGGGGTCACGTCGGCCAGCATCATCCCCGACCGCACCGTGCCAAGCGGCCCGGCGGGGTGCAACAGCAGCCGCGGGCCGGGATCGGGGTCGATCTGGCCCAGCACGCCCAGCAACTGCGCCACCCGGTCCCGTTTGTCCTGAAAGGCGCGGGTCAGATGGGTCTGGCGCTGTTCGGCCTGGCGCAGCGCCTCGCGCAGGGCGGCAAGACCCGATTCGTAGGCCTTGATGGTCCGGGTCAGCGCAGCCACCCGGTCGCGAGCGCCAACAGCCTCGTTCAGGGCTTCGACAGCGGCGGCGAGGTCGGCCGAAGCGGCAGCAGCCTCTTGGCCGACACCGGCAGCCACCGGGCCGGACATGACCAGCAAGAGGGCCAGGGCGCGGATCATCCCAGCAGACTCGACCCCGTCATCTCGGGCGGTTGCGGCAGGCCCATCAGCGCCAGCACCGTGGGTGCCAGATCCGCGAGCCGCCCGCCCTGGCGCAACGCCGCACGCGGCGGCCCGCCGACCAGTACGACCGGCACCGGGTTGGTGGTGTGGGCGGTATGCGGCCCTCCGGTGACCGGGTCCACCATCAGTTCGCAATTGCCATGGTCGGCGGCGACGATCATCGCCCCTCCCGTGGCCTCCAGTGCGACAAGTGCACGGCCGAGGCCCGCATCCACCGCCTCGCACGCCGTGATCGCCGCCGCGAGGATGCCGGTGTGGCCGACCATGTCGGGGTTGGCGAAGTTGACGATGATGAGGTCGATGCGGTCATGGATCGCGCGGACCAGACGGTCGGCCACCGCTGACGCCGACATTTCGGGCTGCAGATCATAGGTTGCCACTTTGGGCGACGGCAACATGGCGCGGGTTTCGCCGGGGAACGGCGTTTCGCGCCCGCCGTTCAGAAAGAAGGTGACATGCGGGTATTTCTCGGTTTCCGCGAGGCGCAACTGGGTCAGGCCGTGCGCCGAAACCCACTCGCCCAGAGTGTTCACCAGATCACGTTTGGGGAACACGGTGGTCATGAAGGCATTGTGGGCAGCGGAATAGTCGACCATCCCCAGCATGGCGGCCCATCCGGGCTGCTGGCCGGGGTCGAAGTCGCTGAAGTTTGGCTGTCCGAGTGCCGACAGGATTTCCCGGGCGCGATCTGCACGGAAGTTCAGGCAGAACAGGCCGTCGCCATCCTTCACGCCCGCATAGTCTCCGATTACCGTGGGGGCGACAAACTCATCGGTTTCGCCCTTGCCATAGGATTGCAGGACGGCGGCAATGGCGTCGGCAGAGCGGTCGCCCGTGGCGTGGGTCATCGCGTCATAGGCGCGTTCGACGCGGTCCCAGCGGGTGTCGCGGTCCATTGCCCAATACCGGCCGATCACGGTGGCGACATGGGCTCCGGATGGCAGGGCGGCCAGCAGTTGTGCGATGAACCGGGCGGCGGAACTGGGGGCCACGTCGCGGCCATCGGTGATGGCGTGGATCAGGACGGGCAGGCCTGCGTCGGTCAGGATGCGGGCGGCGGCGATCAAGTGGGTGATGTGGCCATGCACGCCGCCGTCCGAGACGATGCCCAGCAGATGCGCGGTGCCGCCCGAGGCCTGCAGCGCGGTGATGAACGCCTGAACGGCGGGGTTGCGGGCAAGACTGCCATCCTCCACGGCCAGATCGATGGCCCCCAGATCCATTGCCACCACCCGTCCGGCGCCGATATTGGTATGGCCGACCTCGGAATTGCCCATCTGCCCGCGCGGCAGGCCGACATCGGGGCCATAGGTGATCAGCGTGGCGTGCGGGCAGGCAGCCCATATCCGGTTGAAGTTGGGGACATGCGCCTGAGCGGGCGCGCTGACGAGCGGATTGTCGCCGATGCCCCACCCGTCGAGGATGCACAGGACGACGGGTTTGCGGGTCATGGGCGGTCCCCTGCGGCTGGCCTGGGAGCGTGATACGCGCCCAAGGGGGTAGGGGCAAGGCCGGGGGCGGACCGACGGTTGCCTTCGGGGTGCGAGTCGATGCAGGGCGCCGCCCGGACCGACCGAGCCCGCCCGCCCCCGGGACAACGCGACAAAGCGTTCGCCTGCGGTTCAATCCCGGTGATACGGCCCGCCCGCCAGAATGGTGGCCGCCCGGTAGATCTGTTCCGCCAGCATCACCCGGACCAGAAGATGCGGCCAGACCATCGCGCCGAACGACAGCGCAAACCCGGCCCGGTCGCGCAGCGCGGGATCGATCCCGTCGGCACCGCCGATCGCGAAGGCCACATCCTGCCGCCCTTCATCGCGCCAGCGCGCGAGCTGCGCGGCAAATGCCCGGCTGGTCAGGCTGCGGCCGCGTTCATCCAGCACCGCCAGCAGCGCCCCCGCAGGTACGGCGCGACCGAGCAATTCCGCCTCGGCAGCCATGCCGCCGCCCCGCTTGTCCTCGACTTCATGTTCGGTCATCGGGCCCAGACCAAGGGCGCGTCCGGTGCGGTCGAACCGCGCCACGTAATCGTCGATCAGCGCCCGCTCCGGCCCTGCCCGCATCCGGCCCACGGCGCACAGATGCAGCCGCATGGCTCCCTACTCGGACTGCGCCCGATGCTGTGCGCCGGGCATCCACATCTTTTCAAGCTGATAGAAATCGCGGACTTCCGGGCGGAACACATGCACGATGACATCGCCCGCGTCGATCAGCACCCAGTCGCCGGTATCCTTGCCCTCGGTCCTGGAAACCAGTTTCAGCTCAAGCTTCAGCCGGTCCACCAGTTTCTCGGAAATCGAGGCGACCTGACGGGTCGAACGGCCCGAGCAGATCACCATGTAATCGGCAACGTCGGACCGGCCGCGCAGGTCGATCTGCACGATCTCTTCGGCCTTGTCGTCGTCGAGCGAGGCGAGGGCCAGTCGCAGCACGTCCTCGGCACTGTAGGGGTCGGCCGCAGGCATCAGGCGCGCGGCGCGGGGACCGACGGGCAGGCCGGTCGCGGGGTCGGAATGAGACAGGACATCGTCCTCCAAAGCGGCGCCGATGCTGCCCCGGCGCAGGGCCTTTCGCGAACCGTAGCATTGCCGACGCGCAATCTCAATGACATGGGCCGGGCCACGGGGGAAGGGCGCGTATAGGGTTGTGCGGCGGGGTGCGCAAGGGGCACCGGCGCGGTTCATCCGGGGCCACCCTTGCGTTGCAGGCACGGGCGGCGTATCGGAGAACGATGGTTCGGATCATCGTCATGGACGACCGCGCGCGGATGCCGTGGCGCTTTTTCGCGGCGATGCGGTCGGCCCGCGCGGCCGGTTGACCAGAGTTTGCCGCGCCAGTTTCCCATTGCCATCGAGGAGGAGCCATGACCGCTCGCACGCTGTATGACAAGATCTGGGACGACCACGTGGTGCATCAGGCCCCGGACGGCACCTGTCTTTTGTACATAGACCGTCATCTGGTGCACGAGGTGACCAGCCCGCAGGCCTTTGAAGGCTTGCGGTTGACCGGTCGCCGGGTGCGCGCACCGGGCAAGACCATCGCGGTGCCCGACCACAACGTACCCACCACCGCGGGGCGAGATCTGCACATCGACAACGCGGAAAGCCGGATCCAGGTCGAGGCGCTGGACCGCAACGCCCGCGATTTCGGGATCCACTATTACCCCGTGTCGGATGTCCGTCAGGGGATCGTGCATATCGTGGGGCCGGAGCAGGGTTGGACCCTGCCCGGCATGACCGTGGTGTGCGGTGATTCGCACACCGCGACGCATGGGGCGTTCGGGGCGCTGGCGCACGGGATCGGCACCTCCGAGGTCGAGCATGTGCTGGCGACCCAGACCCTGATTCAGCGCAAGGGCAAGAACATGAAGGTCGAGATCACCGGGTCGCTGATGCCGGGTGTCACGGCCAAGGACATCACCTTGTCGGTCATCGGGGCAACAGGCACGGCGGGCGGCACCGGCCATGTCATCGAATACAGCGGGCAAGCCATCCGCGAACTGTCGATGGAAGGCCGCATGACGGTCTGCAACATGGCGATCGAGGGCGGCGCGCGCGCCGGGCTGATCGCACCTGACGAGGTGACTTTCGCCTATTGCCAGGGGCGGCCGCATGCCCCCGAGGGCGCAGCCTGGGAGGCCGCAGTCGCCTATTGGCGCACGCTGTTTTCCGACGACGCGGCGCAGTGGGACAAGGTCGTTGTCCTGCGCGGCGATGAGATCGCACCCGTGGTGACCTGGGGCACCTCGCCGGAAGACGTGCTGCCGATCACCGGCGTGGTGCCCGCGCCGTCCGATTTCACCGGCGGCAAGGTCGAGGCCGTTCAGCGCGCGCTAGACTACATGGGGCTGATGCCGGGGCAAAGGCTGACCGAGATTGCCATCGACACGGTGTTCATCGGATCGTGCACCAATGGCCGTATCGAGGACCTGCGCGCGGCGGCGGCGATCCTGAAGGGCAGGCGCAAGAGGGACGGGTTGCGCGCGATGGTCGTGCCGGGGTCGGGGCTGGTGCGGGCGCAGGCCGAGGCAGAGGGGCTGGCGCAGATCTTCATCGACGCCGGGTTCGAGTGGCGCCTTGCAGGGTGTTCGATGTGTCTCGCGATGAACCCCGACCAGTTGGCACCGGGAGAGCGCTGTGCTGCCACTTCGAACCGCAACTTTGAAGGGCGGCAGGGGCGTGGCGGCCGGACGCATCTGCTGTCGCCCGCGATGGCGGCAGCAGCGGCGATCACCGGCCGGTTGACCGACGTGCGGGACATGCTGGATGCGCAGGTCTGACGCCGGTCCCTGCCGACAGACTGGGGGGTTTCACACCCCCCAGGCCCCCTGTGGGATATTTTCGCAGAGAAGAAGGGAAAGGATTCCTTAACTGTCTGGTGCCATCCTCTGCCTGCGGTACAGGCGGGGACGCCGATGACCGTCAGAGGAGAAGGCACCCCGCGGCTGGAGAAATCCCCCGACGGGGTGCTGGACTCCGGCCCGTGTCCCTTCTTCTTCTTTGCGAAAATATCCCACGGGGGGTCCGGGGGGTGTGAAACCCCCCGGTCGTGGTGCCAAAGACCGGCCAGCGGCACGGCCTGCTGCCGGCTTTGCCACGGATCGAAACCCTGGACCATCACCCGTCAAGCAGGAAAAGCCGGTCAGACGCAGGGCGGGTTTACAGGAATACCCGCTCGAAGGTCCACCAGCCGCCGACGGCCGCGATAGCGACCGAGGCGGGGATCGCGATCGCCCGGCGATACCAGGGTCTGGCGCCGAACGGCAGGCCAAGCAGCAGGAATGCCACGGCGATCACCGACAGTTGGCCCAGTTCAACGCCGATATTGAAGCCGATCAGGCTGACGAGAAACCTCCCCTCGGGCAGGCCGACATCGCTGAGGACCGAGGCAAAGCCCAGACCGTGCAGCAATCCGAACCCGAACACCACGGCGATGCGCAGCCAGCCTGCCTTGCCGCCGATGATGTTTTCCACTGCGACATAGACGATCGAAGCGGCGATCAGCGGCTCGACGATGGCGCCCGGGATCGACACGATCTGCAGCGAGGCCAGCGCCAGAGTCACGGTATGCGCCAGCGTGAAGGCGGTGACCTGCCACAACAACGGCCCGGTGCGCAGAGAAAAGAAGAACAGCCCCAGCACGAACAGGATATGGTCGAGGCCTTTGGGCACAATATGCTCGAACCCGGAGATCACGAACCGGACAAAGACGGTGCCCGCCCCTTCGGCAAGCGGGGTTTCGCGCGGCAAGGCCTCGCTGAGAGTGCCGCCTTGCAGCATCGCGGTATAGGCCTGGTCACCGCCGCCGGTCTGGCGGACCACGAGCGAGCCGAACCGGCTGTCCCAGCCGACCTGCACGGGGCTGCCGTCGGCGGGCAGGTCGGCGGTCAGGCGCAGTTCGCTGTCGCGCGGCAGGCTGACATCGCCCACCTCGGGGATCGTGACGCCCGCGATGCGCGGTTCGAGCCGGGTGTCGCCCGCCATCAGGCTGATGCCCGCGGCAATCTGCGGCCAGACAGTGCGCAGGGCGGCCTCCAGCGCAACCGGATCGTCGGCGCGCAGCGCGTCATGCTCGGCGGCCTGGGGCGCAAGATTGGTATCTTCGAGCCCGGCAAGGTCCATCCCGGTGATCAGCGGCTCCAGTGGCACGCGGATCGTGAGGTCCACCGCCGCGGTCCCGACCGTCACGTCCGCGATGGCCGGGCGAACCTCGTGGGCAGCGGCCGCAATGGCCAGGGCGGTTGACAGCAGGGACGAAAGACCCAAGCTGAGCAGGGTCGTGCAAAGGGATCGTCGCATCATGAAGCTTTCTCTTTTCGGCGCCCTGGCCGTTCTCGCCCTGTCCGTCCCCGCCGCAAATTCCCATGAATTTTGGCTTTCTCCAGACAATTTTACCGTTTCTGACGCAGATGTGATCGAGGTGCGACTTCGGGTGGGCGAGCGGATGGCCGGGGCGCCGCTGTCGTTCCTGCCCCGGCAGATTGCCCGGTTCGAGGTGGTGCAGGGTGACCGGGTTCGTCCCGTCACCGGGCGGATGGGCGACAATCCGGCGCTGTCGATGGCAGCCGAGCGGGATGGGCTGGCGGTCGTGGTGCACGAAACCACCGATTTACGGCTGACCTACACGGAGTTTGCCAAGTTCGCACGGTTCGTGACGCACAAGGCGTTCGACGGCGCGCTCGCGGCGCATGCGGCGCGGGGCTTGCCGGAGACGGGTTTTCAGGAAACCTACCGGCGCTATGCCAAGAGCCTGATCGCCGTCGGCACTGGCGCGGGGGCGGACCGGGCCGTCGGGCTGAAGCTGGAAATTGTGGCGCTGGCCAACCCCTGTACCGATGATCTGTCGGGCGGCCTGCCGCTTTTGGTGCTGCGCGACGGAGCCCCGCGCGCCGGGGCGCAAGTCGAACTGTTCCAGACCGCGCCCGACGGCAGCGTGACCGTCACCCTGCACCGCACCGATGCCGAGGGCCGGGCGACGGTGCCGGTGCAGCCGGGCATGGTCTATCTTGCCGACCATGTCGACCTGCGGGCCCTGCCGAATGACGATGCCGCCGCCGGGCCGGTCTGGCATTCCGACTGGGCCTCGCTGACCTTCCGCACCCCGGACTGACCGGTTGCCCCGGGCCGGACGATGGCCTATGCGAAGCCCAAAGACAGGAGACCGCGATGGACGCCTTTACCACATTGACCGGGATCGCCGCCCCGATGCCGCTGCTCAATATCGACACCGACATGATCATTCCCAAGCAGTTTCTGAAAACCATTCACCGCTCGGGTCTGGGCAAGAATCTGTTCGACGAGATGCGGTTTCGCCCGGACGGCACCGAAGTCGCGGATTTCGTGCTGAACCAGCCCGCCTGGAGACATGCCGAAATCATCGTGGCGGGCGACAATTTCGGCTGTGGGTCCAGCCGGGAGCACGCGCCCTGGGCGCTGCTGGATTTCGGCATCCGCTGCGTGATATCGACCGGTTTTGCCGACATCTTCTACAACAACTGCTTCAAGAACGGCATCCTGCCGGTGGTCTTGCCGCCCGACGCGGTTGCGGTTCTGATGGCGGATGCGCAGCGCGGTGCCAATGCGCGGATCGCGGTCGATCTGCCGGCGCAGACCGTGACGACCTCGGACGGACAGGTCTTCGGCTTCGAGATCGACCCGCACCGCAAGCACTGCCTGCTGAACGGGCTCGACGATATCGGCCTGACACTGGAAAAGGTCGCGGCGATCGACAGCTATGAGGCGAGGCAAGGCACCTTGCGGCCCTGGGCATAATCCTGCCGTTCCTCAAGATATTGGGCCTCCCGCGAAGGCAGCCCCTTTCGTCGCGGCAATGGCGCGGTGTTGATGCATTCCGGCGACACCTTTTCCGCGAAAGCGCCACAAAGGTTACGTCATCTTAACCAAGATGTTGCGGGGTGTGGCGAAAGAAGGCACAATTTGGGCAAGATTGAGGCAGTCCGCCACAAAGTGCGGGAAATCATCGGAACAAGGGCCCGGCATCGCATCGGGTTCGTCCGGATCGAGGGTGGCAAGGCAGTGATGTCACGCATTATTGGCGCGTTGATGCGCGCGTTCCTGATGGTGATCCTGATCGCCACGCCATCGGTCCTGCTGACCGATGCGACGACAGACACCCAGCAGATGGTGGCGCTTGTCGCGATCTTTGCCGCGACCCTGACGTTTGTCGAATACAATGCCGTCTATCCCGGTCTGGTCGAGTTTCGCGATGCCAAGCCCTTCAACCGGCTGCGGTTCATCATGCTGTTCGCCACGGTGGTCTTTCTGTCGGTGATCGAACGTGGCCGGGTCGCCCCGTCGACCCTGACCGAGTTGATTGATGCGGTGGGACGGCTGATCGGGACGTCGATGGATTTTCCCTACAGCCCGGTGCGGCTGGCGCGGCTGATGATGGCGGATGGCGCAAGCCCGAGCCAGATCGAGGCGGTGCGCACGGCGGCGGGGATGGCCTATCTGATCTCGCTGATGTCTCTGGCGGTGTTCGTGATCGTGCTGCGGCCCGGCGCCTGGCCGCGCGCAGGGGCGCCGTTCAACGTCTGGGTGAACCTGCCGACCTTCGAGCCTTCGGCGGGTGGCGATGTGGTGGACCGGCTCAACCGCGATGCCCGCGTTAACATTGCGTTAGGCTTTCTGCTGCCATTCTTGTCTCCGGCAGTGGTGGGCCTGTCGTCCGCCGGGTTCGAACCGCTGACGCTGACCTCGTCGCAAACCCTGATCTGGACGATGACCGCATGGGCCTTTCTTCCCGCTTCCCTGTTCATGCGCGGCATCGCGATGGGACGCGTGGCGGGCATGATCCGCGACAAGCGGCGCGCGGCTGGTCCGGGTACCGGGCGGCTTGCAGCGGCCTGATCCTGTGGCTGTGCGGCGCTGGCTTCGCGCTGGCCGACGTGCTGCGGATTGCCACCTACAACGTCGAGTTGACGCGCGCCGGACCGGGGTTGCTGCTGCGCGACATCCGGACCGGACGCGACCCGGCGGTCGAGGCGGTGGTTTCGGTGCTGGCCGCGCTCGATGCCGACGTGCTGTTGCTGACCGGGATCGACTATGACCTGCAGGGCCGGGCAGCGGCAGGGCTGGCGGCGCGGGCGGGATACGGGCATGTGCTGGCATTGCGGCCCAACAGCGGGGTGGCCAGCGGGCTGGACCTCGACGGCAACGGACGGCTGGGCGAGGCGCGCGATGCGCAGGGCTATGGCCGGTTCGCCGGGCAGGCCGGAATGGCGGTACTGTCGCGCCTGCCGTTGGCAGAGCCCACGGATTTCAGCGCGCTGCTGTGGGCCGATCTGCCGGGCGCGCTGTTGCCCCCCGACATGACCCCAGAGGTGCGCGCGGTACAGCGGTTGTCGACGTCCGGCCATTGGGAGGTGCCGGTGCTGGGCCCGGGTGCCGGGCTGCGGTTGCTGGCATGGTATGCGACGCCGCCGGTGTTCGACGGCCCCGAAGACCGCAACGGACGGCGCAACCATGACGAGGCGGCGTTCTGGCTGCGCCTGTTCGACGGCACCCTCGCGACCCCGCCGCCCGACGGCGCGTTCGTGCTTCTCGGCCAGTCCAACCTTGATCCGCTGGATGGCGAGGGGCGGCCTGCGGCACTGCGGGCGCTTCTGGGCCACCCGAGGCTGCAGGACACCGCACCACGGGGCACTTCGGGGCGACAGGATCCGGGACAGCGGGGCGATGCGGCGCTGGACACGGCGCTGTATGATTTCGGCGGGTTGCGGGTCGAAGTGGTGTTGCCCTCGGCCGGGTTGCAGGTGCAGGCGTCGGGTGTGCTGTGGCCCCCCGAAACAGACCCGCTCGCCGCCGTTCTGGCCGCCGCCTCGCGGCACCGGCCGGTCTGGGTTGATATCGTGCTGCCCTGACGCGGATATCGCGGTGATCGCAGACGTCATGCCCGCGCCCGGTCAGGCTGACTGTGCACGAACCGTGGCGCCATACCCCGCGCATCTGCCGGTTGCCGGATCGCCTGCGGCAATCGTTCCGTGCGCTTGACCCTGCACGGCCGATTGGCTAGGTCGCGGGCACCCCCAGTCAGGAGTGCTGCCATGGCCAACCCTTCCCTTCTCGTCCTCGCAGGCGATGGCATCGGACCCGAGGTCATGGCCGAGGTCAAAAAGGTCATCGGCTGGTTCGGGGCGCGGCGCGGGATCAGCTTTGATGTGACCGAGGATCTGGTGGGCGGCTGCGCCTATGACGTTCACGGGGTGCCGCTGACCGATGCGACGATGGCAAAGGCGCAGGCGGTGGACGCGGTCTTGCTGGGGGCGGTGGGCGGTCCGGCCTATGACAGCCTCGATTTCAGCGTGAAGCCCGAACGCGGATTGTTGCGGCTGCGCAAGGAAATGGACCTGTTTTCCAACCTGCGTCCGGCGCAATGCTTTGACGCGCTGGCCGATTTTTCCAGCCTGAAACGTGAGGTTGTGGCCGGGCTCGACATCGTCATCGTACGCGAGTTGACCAGCGGCATCTATTTCGGCGAGCCGCGCGGAATTTTCGTCGAGGGCAACCAGCGGGTGGGCATCAACACGCAACGCTACACCACCTCCGAGATCGCCCGGGTGGCGCGCTCGGCGTTCGAGCTGGCGCGGCGGCGGGCGGGCAAGGTCTGCTCGATGGAAAAGGCCAATGTGATGGAATCCGGCGTCCTGTGGCGCGAGGTCGTGCAACAGGTGCATGACGCAGAATATCCGGACATCGCCCTGACCCACATGTATGCCGATGCCGGGGCGATGCAGTTGTGCCGCTGGCCCAAGCAGTTCGACGTGATCGTGACCGACAACCTGTTTGGCGACCTGCTGTCGGACATGGCGGCCATGCTGACCGGCAGTCTGGGGATGCTGCCGTCGGCCAGTCTGGGTCTGCCTGCCGCGAACGGGCGGCCAAAGGCGCTGTATGAACCGGTGCACGGCTCGGCCCCCGATATCGCGGGGCAGGGCAAGGCCAACCCGCTTGCCAGCATCCTGTCGTTCGCCATGGCCCTGCGCTATTCGTTCGATCTGGGGGACGAGGCGGCGCGGGTCGAACGGGCGGTTGAACAGGTGCTCGCCGACGGTCTGCGCACCGCCGATCTGATGGGCCCTGCCGGTGGGGTTCCGGTCGGCACGGCGGCTATGGGCGATGCGGTGATCGCGGCGCTGGACGCGAGTCTCTGACCCGTGCCGCCTGCATCGTCGAGCCTGCAGGGCGCGGGCCTTGGGCTGGCGGCCTTTGCCCTGTTCGCCACTGTCGATTCGTCGATCAAGGTTCTGGGTGGCGGCTACAATCCGTTCCAGATCATCTTTTTCGTCAGCCTGATGACAGTTCCGATTGCCATGACATATGCCCTGGCAGAGCGGACCGTCGCAGATCTGCGTCCGCGCCGCCCGGGGCTGATGGCCTTGCGCTGCGGGGCGGTGCTGCTGAACGGCATCTTAGGCACCTATGCCTTTTCGGTGCTGCCGCTGGCGCAATGCTATGCGATCTTTTTCACGATGCCGATCTTCATCGCCCTGCTGTCGATCCCGGTGATGGGCGAGAAGATCGACCTTGTGCGGGGGGTGGCAGTTGCGGTGGGGCTGGCGGGCGTGCTGGTGGCGCTGGACCCCGGCGCGGCACGGCCGCAATGGGGGCATCTGGCGGCGCTGTTTGGCGCGATGATCGGGGCGGCGAACTATGTGCTGCTGCGCAAGACCGGCGGGGTCGAGCGCGGCATCGTCTTGCAGCTTTATCCGCTGTTGACCCAGCTTTTCGTCGCGGCGGCGGTATTGCCTTGGGTCTATCAGCCGATGTCGGGGCGTGATCTGGCGCTGACCGGGTTCATGGCGGCGGCGTCCTTTGTGGGTTACCTGCTGATCATCGAGGCGCTGCGCCGCGCGCCGGGCATCGTGGTCGGCCCGATGCAATACAGCCAGATCCTGTGGGCCGCGGTATTCGGCGCGCTGCTGTTTGACGAAACGATGAGCGGCCGGGCCATCTTCGGCACGATCGTAATCATCGCGACCGGTGTGGTGATCGTGACCCGGACCGAGAAAGCCAGCTGACCGCGGCGGTTTCTGACCCGTCCGCCCTTGTGCCTGCGGCGGTTTGGCACGAAACTGCGGGTACCCCCGGCAGCGCTTTGCCGCGTCTCTGACCCCGGTTTTCCGCGCATGGCCCTCGTTCAATCCAATCTGCGCGGGGCGCTGCTGTCGCTTGCCGCCTTTGCGGTTTATGCCACGCATGACGTGGTGGTAAAGTTTCTGGGCGAAAGCTACTCGGCGTTTCAGATCATCTTTTTCTCGGGTCTCCTGGGCTTTCCATTGGTCACGGTGATGCTGATGGGCGACCGGACCGATGGCAATCTGATCCCCCGGCATCCCGGCTGGACCATGCTGCGCACAGTGTCGGCGGTGCTGACCGGCATTGGCGGCTTCTATGCGTTCTCGGTTCTGCCGCTGGCGCAATGCTATGCGATCTTTTTCGCGATGCCGATCCTGATCACCCTGCTGGCGATCCCGATCCTGGGTGAAAGGATCGGACTGCGGCGCGGTGTGGCGATCGTGGTGGGGCTGGTCGGGGTGGTCATCGTGCTGCGGCCCGGCACGGTAGAGTTGAACCTTGGCCACCTTGCCGCGCTGTCGGCGGCGACGACCGGAGCGATGACCAGCGTGATCATTCGCAAGATCGGCAATGACGAACGGCCGATCCTGCTGATGCTTTATCCGATGGTTGCCAACTTTGCCGTGGCGGGAATGGCGCTGCCGTTCGTTTATCTGCCGATGCCGGTGGTCCACTTCGGCCTTCTGGCGTTGATGTCGGTGCTGAGCGTGGCAGCGGGGCTTCTGATCATCGCGGCCTACCGGACCGCGCCCGCGATCATCGTGGCCCCGATGCAATATTCGCAGATGCTGTGGGCGGTTCTGTATGGCTGGCTGTTCTTTGGCGAGGGGCTGGATCTGTATACCGGGTTGGGGGCGGCGGTGATCATCGCATCGGGCATCTACATCGTGTTGCGCGAGGGCCAGCCTGCCGTGTCGGAAAACCGCCCCGTGCTGGAAAACCGTTCGCGGTTCGAGACAGGGGTGTTTCCGCGGATCAGCCTGATCATGCGGCTGTTCGACCGCCGACGCGCGCGGGACTGAGCGCGACGGGCCCCTTGCAATGCGCGCAACGACGCGGTACCCACCCGCCACGGTCGGAGCGTAGCGCAGTCTGGTAGCGCACCTGCTTCGGGAGCAGGGGGTCGGAGGTTCGAATCCTCTCGCTCCGACCAAATTCCCGAATAAAAACAACAGGTTACAGGTGGCATGTGGTGCGGGTTTTAGTGCCGCAGATGGTCCGTAAGCAGGGCAGGACTAACTTGGACAGCTCATAGGCACTGTGGCAGAATCGCTACGTAGTCCCGTCAAGTTGTAACAGACTGTAGCTCCGGCACCGCGCCCAAACGATGCCATGCCTCCCTAAACTCGTCACGGTCATAGGCTTTGGGTTGCAGCCAGTATGCCCCAGCGTCCCTGCTACGAAACGCAAGAGCGCGTACCTCCTCCAATCTCAAAATGAAGCATACGGGGGCGTCTGTGTTCGCGTTGATTGTAATGATCCACCAAACGAAGCGAAGCATTTCCAAGCTTAGGCCAAGGGGCACCGGAACCCGCTTGCTGAGAGCCTTCGACTGTATGCCGAAATACAAGGATTCGTCGTCGTTCGTGACGATAAGGTTCGACCCTCGCGCATTGCGCACTGTTGGCATCACGTGCCATCCGCGCCGGGACAAGTGCCACGCGGCATAGTACAGCCCGGAGTTTCCAGTCAGTTGATGACGAGTCGGTGGCTTGCTCTGATCGATCATTGGGCAGTCCCTCGCATAACTGAGGGCCGGCCCGGTCTAAGCCGGGTGTTGGAATCCCCGTGCGTAGCGCGAGGCACCGCCACCTTTAGCGTGCGCCTGGACATTCGCAGCGGTCACCCGGCCGAAAATTCGACCGAGCTACGAGTCCACGGGGATTCCACGCCCCACGGGCAGAATTGGCTGCACCGCAAAGCTTCTCTGCCACGGTTAGGTGGCTGACACAACGGAGCAAGGGCGCTGAGAGCAAAACGCCCCACACCGGGGTAAGGGTGCAGGGCGCTTTGGCAGGTGTCAACGGCGGAGCAATATTCTTCCACTGGGCGGCGCAAAACCAGGCCAGTGGCGCGTGACTGAGCGCCATGGCGCGTGCGCTCTGCACATAGCTGGCGTGTGCCATGGCGCTTTGGCCCA
>Ga0105044_10000528_pt1 | contig 46934 bp, 42 predicted proteins | sample MAT01_FD_78092 | JGI IMG/M metagenome (GOLD analysis project Ga0105044, IMG submission 78092) | Freshwater microbial communities from Lake Fryxell liftoff mats and glacier meltwater in Antarctica - MAT-01 | ecosystem: Environmental > Aquatic > Freshwater > Ice > Liftoff microbial mat | place...
AGCCCTTCACCGCATTGGGATTCCATGTGAACCGGAGTTGCACGTTGGGGGTATCGTCGTACCGGCTGCTCATACAATCATCATCGGATGCGAGCAACCCACGGCTGCGTGAATCCCATGTTCATTGCGGCCGCTTCTGCTTCTTCTTTGCGTTCGTATTGTCCGAAGCGTACTCGATACCATGGCTGACCTTTGATCTGCTGTTCCGTGATGTAGCCGTCGTTCACTTTTTTTTCGCGTAATGACTGAAGCCATTCTTCTGCATCGTCTTTGGATGGGCTCGAAAACACCTGCACCACAAACAATGGTTTGGCCTTGGTAAAAGGCGGTGTAGACGTGGTGATCTGCGGAGCTTTCGGAGAAGCTGGTTCCTTTTTCATCACGGGAGGTGCTTCTCGTCTTGCAATCTGTCGTTCGGGTTTTGGAGTCGGTGGTTGTTCGATCTTCTTTGCTTCTTCGCGAACCACCATTAGCGTGTCTACTACCGTTACCTGTTGTGTATCAACGGGAGCTGCCGTCTCTTGTTGTGCAACCGCGGGCTCATCGTCCGGGGCATAGAGTAGTTCTTCTTCTGCATCGGGTTTTGTGGCGTACCACACAATCGATCCGCCAATGGCAACGATCAACAATGTGGCCGCGATTACCGACGTCCAGAACATGCCCCCACGTCGCTTCGTTGGCACCGGAGGGGGCAATGACGGCACGGCGGCACGCGGAATCTCTACGCGGCGTACGCTTGGCTCCACAACAGGCGGCACCACGACGGGCACCACAGGTTGCGTTGCAGATTCTTGTGGAGTCTGCTCGGAAGGCGTTGGCGGAATGCCGGCAAATGAGTCGTCGTCCGACCCAAAGCCGCCATCACCCCAAGATGTGTCGTTTGTGCTCATCGTTAGAACTTCCAGTTAATTCCACCACTCACAAAGATACCCCGTTCCTGATAGCCCTGCCACACGGTGATTGCACTTCCAAGAAGGTTCTGCGCTCGTGCGGTAATGCTGAGCGACGGCAGCAGTTGATACGATGCGTTTATGCGCAGATCGACGTAGCCACCAATGTTGATGGTGTTGGCAACGTCGGCCCATCGATCTCCAACGTAGTACAAGCTCACAAGTGAGCGAAGGTCTGGTGTCCACGAACGTTCATACCCAACACTTGCACGAACCGTTGGGATATACGGCGCTGCTTTCGAGTTCGAGACTGTCGCGCTGGTGATCAACAGATCTGCGACAACGGCATCGGCGCTCGTAAACAACCAGTGCATATCCAATGGAATCGTAACGGTAGATACCGTAGCGTAGAATGCAGTGAATGTTGCACCTGAGTCTGCTACCCAGAGACTTTGACGCTCTGTAGAGCGAACGTGAATTCCTGCAGACACATTCAAACGCATCGTTGGGTGATAGAAGAGCTGTCCGCCTATTCTTACAACGTCGTATGCCGCATCCATGATCACAGAATCACTCACGTACGGATTGGTATCGAAGAGTTCTGTGAACGAATTCGCTCTCAGACCACTGCGCACGATGGCCTGCAAGGTGAGATCGCCGCTAATCATGTAGTCTGCTTGTGCACGTATCAGCAAACCGAATCTGCTGAGGTTCGACGTCGACATTGCATTCTGCAATCCCCCACCAAGCGTCAGTCGAATATCAGGTGTTGCGTATCGACCAAAGGCTTGCAATTCCATGAACGGATAGGCCTGTTCTGCAAACGATCGAAATTTCAGATCAACCTTTCCACCCACGTCCCATGCATTCCAACGGTTCTCTACCGATGCTTGTGCGTGAAAGGCCGCGTCGGACACGGAACGCCGCGTTGTGGTAAGCGATGCCATTTGCCACGATGCACCCACATCATACAAGAATCCGTCATGCTGTCCTTGCGTGTTCACTCCTGCGCCAACGTCTGTGCGCGAACGCTGTGGCGCGGCTGCGAGAGCATATTGCTTGTAAGAATTTCCTCCGATGCGCAGATCAACTTCCGTCGTGCTACCACCAAAGAAAATGAACTTATCTGGAGCAACATAGGAACTGAGTGCGTGAGCCGCATACTTGACGTACTCGCTATTTGCAATCCAGCCATTCGATGCTTCTACGGCTCCATCAAAATCAACACGATACCCACCTGCTACAAAAGAATACCCCGCCTTGATATCTGGTGTGATGTAGGCACCGAACTGCGCATCAACATATCCTGGAAAAATCGCAGACCGCCTATCAAGTGTAGGTAAGGGGCGAGGAGGCAAGGGTGGAATGGGTTGCTTTTCAAAGGTATTGAGACTATCGAGGATCGCGCCTTTGATGGAGGCGGGTTTAGAAGGCACGTGCTTCGAGCTTCCGGGCACGTCCATCGCTTCTCTCCCGGTAACGATCACTTCGGGAAGTTCGATGGGTTGATTGGGTTGGGATGGAGTTGCTGGCTGTTGTGCTGAAACATGAACACACAGTCCAACAAGCATGATGCAGGCGATGATGGGTCTCATGGCCGACCTCCTGCTTTTGCAAGACGTTTGAGGCGCGCGGCTGCAGCCTTGCCATAGTCATCGTCTGGTCGCAGTCCCGCGATCACGGCATACACGTCCTTCGCCTCATCTACCCGCTTAAGTGCTTCATAGCATTCCCCGAGTGCAAGAAGAGAAAGTGTGTACCAATCTTCTGCGCCGGCAAGTTCTTCGCGAACTTTTTTCAAATACGGAATAGCTTGTTCTATCTGCTTATCACGAATGTAGATCTCGCCAATTCGGTACAAGGCTTCTGCGGCAAGGCCGGGATTGTCGTTACGCTCGGCCAAAGAAGCGAAATGATAGCGAGCACTGTCCCATTGCTTGTTCTTGCGATAGTACATGGCCACTTGATACCGAGACTGATCTCCGTACTCCGTTGCAGGATAACGATCTGCGATGAGCTCAAAATTCTCGATAGCACGAATCGAATCGCCTTTCATCTTTTGCAACATCGCACGTTCGTATCCAGCTTCGGATGCCGTTGCCGTGTCGTCTTTGAAAGACGTTACGATGATGTCGTACAACGAATCCGCTGAGGCACCATTCGCTGCTTTGTTGTAATAGCCGGCAAGCTCGAGTTTGGACTGAGAAATGAAACTACTCTTCGTGTACTTCTTCTCCAGTTCCTTGAAAGCACTCCGCGCCTGAGCAACGTCGGCCATGTTGAGATAGGTCTTACCAAGGAGGAACAACGATTCGTCCTGTCGGTCGGCGCTCGGATACTTCTTCATGAAAGCTTCGAGCTCTAGTGCCGCAGACGCATAGTTCTTCCCCGAATAGAAGATCTCTGCTTTGGTGCGCGTAAGCGACTCTGCCGCAAGGCTCTGTGGATTGGCGTTGATGTAAGCGTCGGCCACAAGCAATGCCTCATCCGTTCTGCCCAATCCCACAAGAGCAAACTGCATGCTCTTCGTTGCTTCGAAGGCAAGGGGGTGCGAAGGGTATCGAGCGATCACTTGACGGTATGTTTCGAGCGATGACTCGAGATCTCCGCTGTTGTATTGTGCATCGGCGATGGTATACAATGCGCGCACGGCCTGGTCACCATTCGGATACGTTGTGAGCAAGTCTTGCAACGATGCGATCGCCACGGGATAGTTGTGTTGTTGGAAGGCAATCCATCCTACCAAGTACAATGCATCGTCGGCCAGACCACTTTTCGGATACCTCTCTGCATACTCGCGCATAGAACGCTGCGATGCTTCAAGCTCGTTGTTACGATACTGAGCCTGCCCCACTTGATACGCAGCATACTGTCCTTCGTCGGCATTCGGACTTCTGCGCGCAGCCTCACGATAGGCTTCTGCCGCTGCGCGATATTGCTTTAGAATATAGAAACCATCGCCTCTGCGAGCTAGAGCATCAGCCAAGAAACGTGATGAAGGAAAGGTGGTGGCCATCTCGCCGAATCGACGTACCGATCGCTCAAAGTCACGTCTGCGGAAGTACGTCCATGCTAGTCCATACATCGCTTCTTCACGACGTGCACTTGCCGTAAAACGATTGATCACTTCCTCATACAGCTCTTGTGCATTCTTCAGGAGATCGTTTCGATAGAACGCCTCTGCGAGCCAGAACGTGGCCTCGTCTCGTCTAGCATCGTTTGGATGATTTCCCAAAAAGTCTGTGAACGCACCAATTGCCGTTCGCATTTGATTTGCCTGCACCAGACTTATCCCGCGTTTGAGGCGAGCCTCTGCTAAGTAGCGCTCTTTGTCTGGCATGAATGCATCCGTGCCTGCCTGTGCCATTTGCTCTGCACGCTCGTACGACCCTGCCGCCTTACTCCATTGTCCTTGTTCCACATACGTGGCACCAAGCAAGAGCAGCGTGCGAATAGAGGTAACGGCATCACGAGATTCTTTTTCGGCACGTTCCAATTGTTTGCGCGCCCGATCGAAGTCGCCTTCTTCATAGTAGCACTGACCAAGCTCCAACAAGGCCTGCGCTTGATAGGGATAGCCGGCCTGCACAGATAGTCCCTGAAATGCCGAGATGGCCTCGTTCATCGCATTCATCTTCTTTAAGGCGACGGCATGGTAAAGAAGGGCCAATTGCCGTAGCGACGATGTTTCATCCGCTATTGAATCGATCACGGTTCGATAATGATCTCGTGCACTGGCATACAAGCCGAGTTGCAGGGCGGTAGATCCAGCATCGAGGTGCACGTGCCATCGGAACGCAGACGCAGGGTATCGCACGAGGAACGCCTCGCAACTGTCGTTGGCTTGCTTGGCCATTCCGCGCAGGGCAAGGGCCTGTGCTCGAAGAACCATGATCTGCTCGGGAGCAGACTCTGCATACATCTGTGTTGAGGCGTCGATTGCAGCGGTTCCGGTGAGCACGTCCAACGTTCGCTCCGGTTGCCGCACGACGAGCAGATTCTGCGCTTCTCGAATGCGAGCGGCAAGGTGGAAAGGGCGGAGCGGATAGTGTTCGCGGATCTGTCGAAACGCCACGATGGCGGAGTCGAACTGTCGGTTCTGCTCATAGAGTTGTCCGATGGCATACCACGACCTATCTGCGTATTCGCCTAGGGAGTCCGCCCGGATGCTGGCATGAAACACTCCGAGTGCTTCTCCAAACATACCCGTGCGCGACATAGCGGCGGCCTGCCAGAACAAGGCACTGTGCGACATATCACGGTAGACAGTGTCGTGACGTCGATCAAACTCCATGAGAGAAACAGAGGCGGCCTGGTGCATAAAGTCCGCTGCGGCACGGTCGTCCCCCTCTTCCAACGCCGCAAGACCTCGTTCCATCCACGCGATGGCAATGCGAGGTGAATTCGGTCGGGTACGGATAAATGTCTGCATTTGCCGGTCGGCCGCCGACGTGTTCTCCGAAGCACGGTTGATCTCTGCCGCATCGAACGGCACAACATCACGCACCGAACTGCCTTGAAACCCTGTGAGGGCGCGCAAGGCGGCGTGGGCGCGATGAATCATGCCGGCATCGATCAGGTGCCGAACGGAGCGCTCTTCGAGAGCACTGTACCGATATGATTGTTCAACAAGCTGTGCATGGACAGGTGGGACGGCTGCAAGTCCCAAGGTCACAAGAATGCACAGCGTTCGGGATAGTCGAATACTCACCATTCCCTTCCTCAAAAGCTGCAGAACAAACTTACGAAATCGCCGTGTTCGTATTTTTGTAGAATGAAACCTTATCTGATCCTCCTGTATTACAAATTCGTCGCCTTCGAAGACCCAGCTGCCTATGCTAAGGAACATCTGACGTTTTGCAAAGAATTGGGCCTACAGGGGCGAATCCTTATTGCACCAGAGGGGATCAATGGCACTGCCTCTGGACCTCGCGAGGCGTGTGAGGCTTACATAGCTGCTATGCATGCAGATCCACGGTTTGCAGATATGGTCTTCAAAGTGGATGAGAGCGATGGTCACGTCTTTCAAAAGATCTTCGTGCGCACGAAGGCTGAACTCGTAACGTTTCGCGCAGACCACCCGCACAATCCGGCCGAGAAAACCGGAACATATCTCTCGCCTGCTGAATGGCACCTAATGATGCAGCGCGATGATGTGCTGATCGTTGACGGTCGCACGGATTACGAGTTCGATCTTGGTCATTTCCGTAACGCCATCCGGCCTGATGTTGCTTCATTCCGTGAATTCCCGGACTGGATCCGTGCGCATGTAGGTGAGAACAAGGACAAGCCCATTCTCACCTATTGCACCGGTGGTATTCGGTGCGAAAAGCTTTCGGCATGGATGCTTGAAGAAGGATTCACGAACGTCTATCAGCTTCACGGCGGAATTGTCACCTACGGCAAAGACCCAGACGTCAAGGGTGATCTGTGGGACGGACAGTGTTACGTCTTTGACGAGCGCGTTGGCGTCGAGATCAATCACACACCAGATAAGCGCATTGTTGGAACATGCAGACTCTGTAGAGCACCAACCGAAGAGTACTACGACTGCGCCAACGTGGCCTGTCACCGTCAGTTCCTTGCCTGTGATGCATGCGTCGATGCCTATCACGAGTGCTGCGGCACAGAATGCATGGACGTGATCGCCACGGTCTCGTAAATCGTATCTTCGTGCATGACACAGTTGTTTGAGAGAATCGCCGAATCTGCGGCCTATATCAGCGGTCGCACGACCATTGTTCCTCGCGTTGGCGTTATTCTAGGCACCGGCTTGGGAGGTCTTGTGCGCGACATCGATGTGCAAACCTCGATCGACTACGAAGACATTCCGCACTTCCCCCTTTCTACCGTCGAGTCTCATCACGGCAAGCTCTTGCTTGGGACGCTCAGTGGCACTCCAGTGATGGTGATGCAAGGTCGATTCCATATCTATGAGGGCTATAGCGCCCAGCAGGTAACGTTCCCTGTTCGTGTGATGAAGGCCTTAGGTGCATCCACGATGATCGTGTCCAATGCCTGCGGAGGGATGAATCCCCTCTACAAGCGCGGGGATGTGATGATCATCGATGATCATATCAACATGATCGGAGATAACCCGCTCATCGGACCAAACGACGATCGACTGGGGCCTCGGTTCCCGGACATGAGCGAGCCCTATTCGCAACGTCTCATCAACCTTGCCCAACAAGCTGCGCTTGAACTGCAACGAAATGTTCATCGCGGAGTCTATGTTGCCGTTGCAGGTCCAAACCTGGAAACACGCGCCGAGTATCGATTCCTTCGCACCATTGGTGCCGACGTTGTTGGCATGAGCACGGTCCCCGAAACCATTGTAGCCAGACACATGGGAATGGAAGTACTAGGAATGTCGATCATCACAGACGAGTGTTTTCCTGATGCCTTGGAAGAAGCACATCTCGCAGATATTTTGGCAGCTGCCGCATCTGCAGAGCCACTCATGACGGCCATCATCCGATCCGTGATCGCCCATTGTTGATCGCATTATGACACTTCACCATCGAGCCATAGTTCTTGTCCTTGCCGCCATAGGCCTTACCATGGCTGCCTGTACGCCAGACGAGCCGCTGATCAATTCGTTCAACGACAACTATCGTGTGTTGTTCGCAGCAACGGAACCAGCACTCGCCGTCTCACTGATGCCTGGGGCAACTGTTGTAGACGCAGACCTGTATCGTACGCTCACCGGCGTGTCGCAAACCAATCCGTATGTGCGCATGGTTCAGTACCGCAACGAGATCTTTTGTTTGCAACGCGATGGCTCGACGATCGACGTGTTGTCGCAACGCGCCGATACGCTTCTGCGTACAATCGACTGTGCGCCGTATGGGCGAATGACAGACATTTGTTTTGTGAATGCAACAACGGCCTATGCCGCACATCCCGACTCGAACGTTGTTTCGGTGATCGACCTTACAGTGAACCGCGCCGTCACGTCGATCGCTGTTGGCAAGACCCCCATTGGAATCTGTAGTGTTGGAAACCAAGTGTGTGTGGCCAACCAGGCAGACAACACGGTTACGATTATCGACAGTCGCACCAATATGAGAACAGCAACACTCAATGTTCCCGCAGCGCCTACCTACATGGGTGGAGATGCAGAGCGTGATCAATGTGTGGTGGTATGCTTGGGAGAAGGCAAAGTAGATGCATTGCCGAAGACCACTCCGAAAATGTCGTTCGTGAACGTTGTGAAGAAGCAAGTCACCAACACTCTTGACGTGACGAACCGTCCTGCCGATGGTCCCAATCTTCTTCCCGGCGGACTTGCCGTTACGGCCACCGGATCGGCACTTGTTCCATGTCAGCAAGGACTCTTTCGCGTCCTCACAAGTACACGCAACAAGGTCTCGCTCATTCAATTCGATCCCTTCACACGCATTGGCTATAACGCCGCACGCGCCGAGATTCTTTGTGTTGGTGCCGATGGTGTTGCAGTAACGATCTTTGACGAGTATGGAGACGTGACCAAGGCTTCGCTTACTGCACCTGCTGCGGTTCGAGCGCTCATTGGACTTGCACCATGATCCTCGACGACCTGCGTGCACGCGCCGCGCAACGTGTTCGAACGATCGTCTTCCCCGATGCAACGGATGCACGGACGGTGAAGGCGGCAAGGATCTTGCAAGACAACGCTCTCTGTATTCCGATTCTTCTTGGATCCGTGGCCACGATCACACATGTAGCAGACGTGCATAGCGTTTCGCTTAATGGCATTCGCGTTATCGATCCTTCGACCGCCTTCGATGCCCCAGATTGCGCGAGCTACTTGCTTGAACGCAGAAGATCGAAGGGCATGTTGCCTGCTGAGGCGGAGCGTCTTTCACACGATACACTTTTGTATGCTGGGTGGCTCGTCGCATGCGGACATGCCGACGGTGCCGTTGCGGGCTCGCTGAGTACTACGGGTGCGGTGCTTCGTGCAGGGATCACGACCATCGGTGTAAGCCCTTCGGTATCAACCGTCAGCAGTTATTTCTTGATGTCGTGGCCAAATCAAACATTGTTGTTTGCAGACTGCGGCGTAGTTCCGGCGCCTACAGCATCTCAGCTTTGTGACATCGCTACATCAACCGTCCAGAGTCATCGCGCCGTTATCGGGACAGAACCGCGTGTCGCCTTCTTGTCGTTTAGCACAAAGGGCTCTGCAGAACATCCACTCCTCGATCCAATTCGAGAAGCTGCCGCAATGTTTAGCGAGCGCTTTCCAGAAGTCGACTCCGACGGTGAATTGCAAGGAGATGCGGCACTCGTTCCTGCCATCTCCCATGCAAAAGCACCAGGGTCACCCGTAAGCGGTGAAGCGAACATTCTGATATTTCCCGATCTTAATGCGGGGAACATTGCGTACAAGCTGTGTGAGCGACTTGGCGGAGCAACGGCACTCGGACCTATCGTGCAAGGATTGGCAAAGCCGTATTGCGACCTTTCACGCGGATGCAGCGTAGACGACATTGTGCACGTGTCGTGCATTGCCTCTCTTAGTTGCGAGTGATCAACAACTTCGAACGTAGTTCTTCGAAGTCTGTATCTGTGAGGTGGTAACGCTTGCTGCAGTACTGGCAGACCAACTCATTCTGTTTCTCTTCTTGCATCGCATTCACTTCATCGAGGCCAAGGGTCATGAGCATGCCTTTGAATCGATCCATCGAACACCTACAGAAGAAGTCTACGGGCGTTTGCGACGTGATATCAATCTCTCCCGGCAGAACTTGTCGCAGAATTTCTTCCGGTGTGAATCCGCCATCAATGAATTCAGAGAGACTTCCCAAATAGTCTACAAGATCGTAGACCTTGAAAATATCTTCCGGTCTGGCGCCTGGCAAGGCCTGCACGAGCAAACCCGCCGCTTGTCTCACCGTATCGTGTTCATCGAATGCAACATCAATGATGAATGCCGACGGTATCTGCTCCGATTGCGTGAGGTAGTGACTCAGATCCGTGGTCACATCGCCACGTCGCATTTCCACAATGCCCGTTACCGGTTCGAACTTCTCGTACAGCACCTTCGAGACTTTCACAATCCCCTCTCCAAGCGGCGAAGATGCTTCAGGGTCTGGCGTTGCATTCAAGTTGGCATATCCGCGCACTTCGCCAAGTTGCAATGCTTCTGCATACACAGACGAGATCGGCCCGTTGCCATCCAGATGCACAACTACACGTTCCTCTCCCTTGAGGAACGATGCTAACAACGCAGCACCCGTAAGCGCGCGTCCGAGTATGATCGCACGCAGAGGTTCGAGACCATGCATCTCTTGTGCCATGCGTACGAGATTGGTGCTCTTGATTGCTGTTGCCCGAAAGAATCCGTCTTGCGTTATCGCGCGGACAACTTTATCGCGGTCTTGCCACATTTTTTTCACGTCACTCATCGAGCGATCCTTTCAGTTCAGCCAGCAGTTGCAAAGCCTGCAATGGCGTCATGGATTGTATATCGAGCGATCGTATCCGTTCCCGTACTTCGTCATCACGTAGTTCAAACAGCGACATCTGAGCAGCAACTTCGACCTGCGGACGATGGTCGCCTGATTCAAGCTGACGAAGAATGGCCTTTGCCGATGTGATCACCGCTGGAGGCAGGCCGGCCATGCGTGCTACGTGAATGCCAAAGGAATGGTCTGAATGCCCGGGTACGACGCGATGCGTGAAGACGATTGAATCACCAACTTCGCGTACTTCCACCTGCACTTGTCGAATTCGCTCATATCGATCGGCCAACGCCGTGAGTTCATGATAGTGGGTTGCAAACAGTGTTTTGGCGCCAATCACTTCATGGAGATACTCTGCCATTGCCCATGCAATCGAAATTCCATCGAACGTTGCCGTGCCACGTCCTACCTCATCCAAGAGAATAAGGGAATGCTCCGTTGCATTATTCAGAATGTTGGCACTTTCCTGCATTTCAACCAAGAATGTGCTCTCTCCGGCAGAAATGTTGTCTTGTGCTCCTACACGTGTGAAGATCCGATCCGTACGCCCGATTCTGGCAGAACTTGCCGGTACGAAGCAGCCGATATGAGCCAGATACGTGATGAGACCCACTTGACGCAAATAAGAGCTCTTCCCCGACATGTTCGGTCCGGTGATGATGTAGATCTGCGAACTCACGGTATCCATGTGCACGGAATTCGCAACGTACGACGTGCCTTGTGGCAACAACTTCTCGATCACTGGATGTCGAGCATCCACAATGTCGAGTTCCGTCCCCTCGTGCATTTCCGGTTCACAATACGAGTTTTCGATGGCAACGGCGGCAAAGGTGGCAAGGACGTCGAGACGTGCAATTGCCTTCGCTGTGCGCTGTATCGACTGCGTGGCATGCGACGCTGTTTGCTTTATCGCGTCAAGCAACGCCGATTCACGAGCCGTCATGTGCTCTTCTGCATGTAAGAGCGTTTGTTCAAGGTTGCGTAGCTCAGGAGTTGTATAGCGCTCTGCATTGGCAAGCGTTTGTCTGCGATCGTACTTCTCCGGAACACGAGATCTATGCGTGTTGCTGATCTCGATGTAATACCCGAAGACTCCCGTAGAACCAACTTTTAACGTACCAATCCCCGTAGAGGCGCGCTCTGCTTCTTGATACTTGGCGATCCACGACTTCCCATTCACGAGCGCGTCTCGTGCCGTATCGATGTCGGTATCGAACCCCTCTTTGAAGATCGCACCACTTCCAACGTGGATCGATGGATCGTCTACGAGCGAACGGTGCAAGAGAGATGCGATGTCTGTGTGTTCGTCGATGTCTGCACCGCATGCTCTTACGAAGTCTGAATCACTTTCGCGACAAAGCGCGGTGATAAGAGGCAGTTGTTGTAGCGATGAACGTAGTCCGACGAGATCGCGTGGCGTGGCGCGGTTCGTAACGATCTTCGTCATGATCCGTTCGAGGTCTCCTATACGTCGCAGTTCCGTGCGAAGGAGATCGAGCCGAGAAGTATCATTCACAAGTGCGCGAACCACGGCATGACGTGCACGGATCTGTATCAATTCCGTAAGTGGTGCTTGAAGCCACCATCGCAACAAACGGCCGCCCATTGCGGTGACCGTTGTACCGATGATGTTGACGAGTGCGCCTTGCCGCCCTTCTTCCGTGCCATTACCATGGATCTCGAGGTTTCTGCGTGTAGCCGCATCCAGTAGCATGTAGCCATCGCTCTGGATCACGCTCATACCGGTGATCTGCGCGAGTGAGCTCTTTGACGTTTCTGAAACGTAGTACAGCAATGCGCCCGCGGCAAGTGAGCCGCAGCCGAGGGATTCGGCGCCGAATCCTTTGAGCGTGACGGTATCGAAATGGCGAAGGAGAGTGGTCTGCGTGAAGTCGTTCTCGAAGTGCCACGACTCTAATCGTGTGAGAGACGGTTTGACGGAGAGTTGCGCAACAATGAGCTCCCACCATAGACGATCATCTTTGTTTACGACGAGCTCTGCAGGCTGCAACGATTCGAGTAGCGCCACGATCTCATTGTCGGCCACATCGCCGGCCGCAAACGTACCCGTGCTCACGTCGGCATAGGCTAGTCCGGCAACCGTGCGTTTCCCGTGTGGTGCACTCAAACAGGCAACGAACGTGTGTACGTTGTTCTCGAGAAGCTTATCATACAGCACCACTCCGGGAGTGACCACCTCAACAACATCTCTACGGACGATGCCCTTTGCTTGCTTTGGATCTTCTAATTGTTCACAAACCGCAACACGATGTCCGGCACGTACCAGTTTTGGCAAGTACGTATCGAGTTGATGATGTGGGAAGCCCGCAAGTGGGATCTCGCCTGCGGAGCCGTTGTTACGCTTGGTGAGTGTGATGCCACAGGCCTTAGCCGTGGTCACGGCATCGTCACCAAACGTTTCGTAAAAGTCTCCGAGTCGGAAGAGCAAGACCGTGTCGGGATACTTGCTTTTGATCTGCGTGTATTGCCGCATCAGCGGTGTTTGTGTAGTGCTCATGGAGCGTCAAACATACGAATTGCCTGTGCTGTGAAACACGGCCTGTTCTTTGGCGAACACAAGCACCGTTCAGAACCATCCAACGGAGGGCATCATGTGTACCACTGCAAACGGCCATTGTTGAGTATGCACCGCACATCCTTGTTAACGTGGATGCCGGCAACATTCGCATCGCATCATAGCCGTACGACAAGGTTTCGTTAACGGGCGACGTTACCACCCCCAATCTCAAGGTCACGTTTGGTCAGCATGGCAACACCGTCCTCGTCCACGCCAAGATCGGCCATGCTGCCATCACCAAGAAGGCAACGAAGAGCATGTACGTTCTTCACGTGCCTGCATCAGCCGTCATCAAACTGTTTTCAGCGAGCGGCAACGTGGCTGTAAACGGCGTCTATGGTCCAGTAGCTCTGAACGTGGACGACGGTATGATCGAGTGTGACGCCGAGCACCACACGATCGAGAACTAAAAACACTTTGCCTTCTCTGCCTTTTCGCCATTCTTCCTTATATTCGAAGTCTCCGAAGTCGGAGGGATGGCCGAGTGGCTGAAGGCACCGGTTTGCTAAACCGACATAGTGGTTAAGGCCGCTATCGAGGGTTCGAATCCCTCTCCCTCCGCATCAACACCAATGGGGCGCTCGCGTCCCATTTTTTATTTGCGCCCATGTCAGCCACCGGTGAACGCACCATACGGACCATTATTACGAACCGTCGTGCATTTCATGATTTTGAAGTGCTTCAACGATTCGAAGCCGGCATAGAGCTGGTAGGCACAGAAGTGAAATCACTTCGCGCTGGCAAGGTCTCCCTGCTTGACGCCTACGCCATCTTTCCTTCCAAGCGTTCGAATGTGCTCATGCTGATGCAGATGCACATCAATCCGTATGACTTTGGTAATCGCGAAAACCACGAGCCCATGCGTCATCGGCGCCTTCTTCTTCACGAGCACGAACTCACCAAGCTTCGTACCGGTATCGAAGAGAAGGGGCTGACGGTTGTGCCACTCTCTCTGTATTTTTCGGGTGCGTATATCAAGGTAGAGCTTGGTCTTGTTCGAGGCAAGAAGCTTTACGACAAGCGCGTAGCTACCAAAGAGCGCGATATGGATCGTGCCAGCCGAAGAAACGACAACGACTAATCACAGAACAGCATGAAGACGTTCCCCTCTGTACCAGAACAACTCGATGTGATCAAGCTCAACACGGTTGACCTTCTTCCGGAAGACGATCTTGTGAAGAAGCTCGAGCGTAGCTATGCAAAGGGCACTCCGCTTGTTGCAAAGCTTGGACTGGATCCTTCTCGGCCGGACATACACGTGGGGCATGCCGTCGTCCTTAACAAACTCCGCCAATTCCAAGACCTTGGACATACCGTTGTGCTGATCGTTGGAGATTTCACAGCCATGATCGGAGATCCAACGGGTAAGTCGAAAACACGACCTGCTCTTACGCTCGAAGAATCGCGTGAGAATGGCAGTACGTATGTAGACCAAGCCTCGCGCATCCTCGATATGTCCAAGACCACCGTTCGCTATAACAGCGAATGGTTGAACGCTCTGTCGTTCCAAGAAGTGATCGCCCTTTCGGCCAAGTACACCGTTGCGCAATTGTTGGAACGCGACGACTTCACGAAGCGCTATCGTGGCGGCGAACCGATCGGTGTGCATGAGTTCCTGTACCCGCTGTCGCAAGCATACGATAGTGTTGCGATCAAGAGCGACATTGAGCTTGGCGGTACCGATCAGAAGTTCAACCTTCTTGTCGGACGTGAGATCATGCGCGCCTATCACATGGAACCGCAGTGCATACTCACCATGCCGATTCTGGAAGGAACCGACGGTGTAGAGAAGATGAGTAAGTCACTCGGCAATTACATCGGCCTTACTGAATCTCCCAAGGACATGTTCGGCAAGACCATGTCTGTACCCGATTCCTTGATCGCACGTTACCTTCAGTATGCTGCGTATGCCTTGCCTACTGAAGTATCTGCCGTTCAGCAAGCCCTGGCCGATGGCACTATGCATCCACGTCATGCAAAGGTAGACCTTGCGAAGCGCATCGTTGCACGCTATCACGGCCAGGATGCCGCCGACGGCGCCTTTGCTGAGTTTGAACGCATCTTCGTGAACAAAGACCTCCCCGACGAGATTCCCGAAGTGTGCATTTCGTCTGTAACGCCAGTCATGCTCGTAGTGGACGTTCTCGTAGCCACAGCGCTCGTAACCTCGAAGGGTGAGGCAAGAAGGCTTATACAAGGCGGCGGGGTAAAGATCGATGGGGCGAAGGTTGCAGATATAGCAGACACGGTAGACCTCTCAACACCGAGAGTTATTCGAGCGGGCAAGCTGAAGTTTCTGAAGGTGAGCGTTTCTGCCTGATGAAGGTTCTCTTGGAACACGGACGTGATCTGAGTGGCGCAGAGAACATGGCGCGAGATCTTGAACTGCTTGGTGCCGTGCGTTCCGGCAACTACGACATTGCCTTTCGCACGTATACATGGAAGCCATGGTGCGTGTCGCTCGGGAAGCATCAACGTCTTGACGTCATCAACCTTCAGGCACTTGAACAACGCGGTTGGGACGTTGTCCACCGCCCAACCGGAGGTCGCGCAGTTCTTCATGCCAACGAGCTCACGTATTGTTTAGTCGTACCACTCTCAGCAGAGCGAACTGCGCACATAGTGTATGAGCGCATCCACACGTGCCTCCTTGCCTCCCTCCAAACTCTCGTTCCACAGCTCTCCTTCGAGCGCTCCACCACCGATCTGCAGCATCACTACGCTACGGCTGGGGCATCGGCTGTATCGTGCTTTACAAGCAGCGCACGAACCGAGATCATGGCACATGGACGAAAGGTAGTTGGCAGTGCTCAACGCGTCGTTGACGGGATGGTGTTGCAACACGGCAGTATCCTCTGCGGACTAGGTCACGAGCAATTGGCAGACGTTATCATGGGCACAGACGAGCAGCGCTCGGTGCTTCGCCAGCGGATGCAAGAGCAAAGCACGACGCTTTCGGAAGAAGCTGGAACGCCGGTAGATGCATTGATGTGTGAAGAGCGTATTTTTCGGTCTATACAACATGGACTCTCTACCATCCTGTCGCTATAGGATTAACGAGATGCTTGCAACCATTACACGCTTAAGGCCGCCATCATGATCCTCAGAATATTCGTGCTCGTACTTCTCGCCACATCGGTGAATGGTTGTTTGAAAACGTTTTCGAATCTTCATGTGAAGCGAGATGGAAGTGCTGTGTTGCGTGATTCCATCTATCTCATGGAATCGATTCGCGAATCAGGTCCGCCAAGTGCAGACTCCCTCGTTCTCTTCCAAAAGAAGCTCGACAGTATGGCACTGAAGAATGCCGCTGAGCTTGGTCCGAATGTGACCGTTCGGAGCACGAGAATCGTGAACGAGTTGAACCCTACGGGATGGGTAACGGAATACAACATTCCTTCGATTAGCGACTTAACACTAGGCAGAATTCGCACCATGAAAATGGTTGGCGGCGAGGCTATGGCGGGCATGACAACGCAAGAAGAACAACCCGCCGATGAACCGATGCGTTTTTCCTATAGCGACGGACTTCTCGAGATCACGAATCCACCGGCTCCCAAAAGCACACAGCCTGTTGAGCAGTCAAAGCCTCAGACGAAAGAGGAAATCAATATGGCAATCGACATGATGCAGACGTTTATGGGCGGTCTTCGGATTGCACTTACCGTGTCTGTAGACCCACCGTTGCTTTCAACCAATGCGACGTCTGTAACAGGCTCTACGATCACCATCATGGACGTAGACTTCGACAAACTCATGAAGGTATGGAGAACGAAGCCCAAGCTTTATCGATCCATGCAGGGCAAGCATCCAGGAGACCCAGCTGGATTGCAAAAGGCGATGAAATCCTTGCCCAAAGGTACTCTCACGTTTGAAACGCGTGAGAAGATCGTCGTGAAGTTCTAAGGGGTGTCTACGGGCCGCGCTACCGTGATCCCGGTATGTGACTTCACGCTATTCACATATTCACTCACCGACACGTCCATCACCACTTTTCGCTTTTGCGAAGACGCATGGAAGAGATGTGCGACGCCGGCATCGTCTTTGTAGATCATACCGGTATGTGCATAATCAAGACCTTCCTTGGACGTTGCGATGGCCACAATGTCGCCCGTTTGCAGCCTTGACTCGATGTGCACGATACGATCCTTTGGAATGTAGTAGCGTGTTGATGCATTGATACGTTCTTCAATTCCAGCGATCGTTGCCTGCATTTCTACGTCGAGCTTGAGCGGTGCATAGTACTGCGGATGTGTGCTCATGAAGTTCACCGAATTCACGAAGATCACGCCTCCTAGTTCTCTTGTTACATCTTGCACCACGCCCTTCGTGACGTTATCGGAGATCCATTCGGACGTATAGTGCAGTCGCGAAGCATAGCCTGCAAGAACTCCGCCACGATACCGCGTGTGCAGTACTTCTTGTTGCAGATCTTCGAATGCGTACTTGTTGTGTTTGACGATACGCGCCATGTCGAGCGTATTCTCGAAGAACGTTACGCAGTCGAGCCCCGTGAGGTCGATCCTGCATTGCTCGGCTCCATCTGCTTCAAGCGTACCACCCACGTACGGCGTTCCCACGAACAGCAGACCGATCTGTCCCATGGCCTGACCAATCGAAAGCTTATGCCATCCGTCGGCACGTGCTTGCCGCATCGCTTGGGAAAAGATGTAGCGCGACGTTGCCTGCTTATCGGTGTTGCGCTTTCTGCTCGACCGGACGTTCTGCGCAAGCAATGGTTCTGCAAGCGGTAGAAGGAGCGGTATGGCAAGAAGTGCCAAGAATGTTCTGCGTTCCATCGTGTTATTCCTGCGCACGGATCGTTTGAATACCGAGGTCGACAAGTTGATGGTTTCCAACCGGTGTAGGACATCCATCCATCAGCGAGAGTCCGCTCGTCGTCTTCGGAAATGCAATCACATCTCGGATATTATCTGTACCGGCCAAGAGCATCACCAATCGATCGAATCCGAATGCAATGCCACCATGGGGCGGTGCGCCATACGTAAGTGCGTTCAACAAAAAACCAAACTTCGCATCTGCTTCTTCACGAGTGAATCCCAGCAAGTCGAACATGGTCTGCTGCACATCCATCTTGTGAATACGAATGCTACCACCCGCTGCTTCGTAGCCATTGATCACAAGATCGTGCGCCAAGGCGCGTGCTCCGTGCGGATCCGACGAAAGGAGTGGAACATCTTCTGTGAGCGGTGCCGTGAACGGATGATGACGTGCGATCCAGCGAGACTCTTCCTCCGAGTACTCAAGCAACGGAAACTCTGTTACCCAATGGAAGGAATACGTTCCTTGCAATGACTCGAGAATACCGGTACGTCGGGCGATCTCGCTTCGCAACGCCCCAAGAACAATGTAACTACGTTCATACTCGCCGGCAGCAAAGAAGAGCAGGTCGCCATCTTGCGCTCCACTCGCTTCGAGTATGGACGCACGTTCTTCATCAGAGAGCATCTTCAAGAACGACCCTGTCACCTCGCCACCATTCACCTTCAACCATGGCAGCCCCTTGGCACCATATTTTTTTGCGTGCTCTGTGAGCTCATCGATCTGCTTCCGAGAGAATGTTCCGCAACCTTTGGCATTCAAAACAGCACAGACGCCACCAGCGGCAACGGCATCCTTGAACACCGAAAACGCACTCGAGGCAGCAAGATCCGAGATCGTAGCGATCTTCAGGTGGTAGCGAATATCCGGCTTATCGGAACCGTACGTTTCCATGGCTTCTTTGAACGTCATGCGGCGGAACGTTGCATCAATGCTCATTCCAAGGATCTCGTGCCACACGCGCGCAACAAAGCGTTCTGTAAGAGTGAGAATGTCTTGCTGCTGAATGAACGACATTTCGACGTCGATCTGCGTGAACTCTGGTTGTCGATCGGCGCGAAGATCTTCGTCTCGGAAACACTTCACGATCTGCATGTATCGATCAAAGCCACTCACCATCAGCAATTGCTTGAACAACTGTGGCGACTGCGGAAGTGCATAAAACTGTCCTTTGTTATTTCTACTCGGCACCAAGAAGTCGCGTGCACCCTCAGGCGTGCTCTTCGTGAGCACCGGTGTTTCGATCTCAACAAACTGCTGCTCTGCAAAGAACGCATGCGTGATCTGATAGAGTTGATTGCGAATCAGGAAGTTCTTTTGGAGTGCGGGTCTGCGTAGATCGAGGAACCGATACTTTAAGCGCAACTCTTCATTTGTTTGCAGATCGTCTACGATCTCGAACGGTGTAAGAATGGCTTCATTGATCACGCCGAAGTCGTCCACAAGGATTTCGACCAGACCCGTGGGAATCTTAGGATTGGAATTCGAACGTATGCGTACCGAACCACGGATCCACAGCACCCACTCGCTACGGAGTTCCTTCGCGCGCTCAGCAACGTCCGGACGTTCATCCGGAAGGATGACGGCCTGCGTGATCCCATACCGATCTCGGATATCAAGAAAGATCAGGCCACCAAAATCCCTGCGGGCATTGATCCAACCATTGATAACAACGGAGGCTCCGTCGTGTTCAGGACGAAGTTCTCCGCAAGTGTGCGTTCGCTGTTCAAACAACATAGTGGTGCTCGTGGTCATGCACTAAATGTACGAAGCATTGACCGCATTGCCTCGACCACATCGCGCGTTGGGATATTGTTCAGAGAGGTGGTGGTGGTTTCTACAGGCCAACACGGCGCAGCATACGGCGTCCACGGCATGAGCGCCGGAGAGTCGTGTACAAAGAGGACCACACTTGGTGATTTCCAAGCAGCGGCGAGGTGTACCACCGACGTGTCTACGGTAAGGATCGCATCCATACAGGAAAGCCGACATGCAAAGTCGTGGAAGGAGGCTGCCGAGGGAACCGAGTCTGCCTTGATCGCCGTTGCAATCTGGTCGCGCATTGCTGAATGTTGCGGCGAGCTAAAGATGAACAAGCGAACATCTTCGAACTCCTCGTGAATCTCGCGCAGCACATCCGTCAACTTCCCTGCATCGTACATCCGAGAAGCATCGCTCCCGCTGATGTTGACGCCAACATATAAGTGGCCTTGATGTTCCGAAGGAGGTGCGATGAAGGTCATGGCGGCAGACCGCTCAGCCTCGCTCACGTCGTACGTGAGATCGAGTGGTGCCGACTGCGGATCGATACCAAATGGCAACAACAACATCGATAGTCGCTCAACGATATGGACATCTGCGCGCGAACGCAGAGGAACAACATGCGTGTACACAGATCGGTTTTCCTTATCGATGCCCAGCGCGTACCGAGAACCGCTCCAACTGATCAGGAGCGACGACGTTGTAGACGCATTGTCCATCAGATCGATCACTACATCATAGTTGCGCTTACGGATGGAGCGTATCAAGTTGAACACGTTCCAAACAGATTTCCGATACTGCAACACCTTTCGCACAAACGGAGTGCATGCATGCTGCACAGCCATGTTATTACTGCCAAGGAGAATGTCGATCTCTGCAAGGGGCAAGGCGGCATGGATGGCCTTGATCACAGGGATCGACACCAGCACGTCGCCAATACGGTCCTGACGTAGAAAGAGGATCCGAGGTCGATCGTGAAGTGCAAATGTTTGTGATGGCCGTTCGATGCGTACGGGCTCTTGCGACCGATGAAGGCGGCCATTGAGCCAACCTCGAATACCGATCTCGACGCGCTTCAAACCGTGTTCCCTGCTACCCTTCACATGCCTCCCTATAGACTTCTGCTGTGCGCTCTGCGGTTCTATCCCACGTGAATTGGGCGGCGCGACGTAGGCCGGCCTCGACGTAGGATGCGTGCACCGCTTGCTTTGTACAAAGTTCTTCAATTGCCGTGGCAATACTCTCGCTCGATGTTGGATCTACAAGAATAGCAGCGTCTGCTGCCACCTCTGGAAGTGATGAACGGTCCGACGTGATCACGGCGCATCCGCATTGCATTGCTTCCAACACGGGCAGACCGAATCCCTCTGCCTTGCTTGGGAAGACCATGCACTGTGCAATGTTCATGAGCTGGACGAGAGCTGGTGTTGCGATGGCCACAAGGATCTGTGCCGATGCCAACCGTATCAGCTGTGCATAGCGTGTCTTGAACGCGTTGACGTCCGTGGTTGTACCAGAGAGCGCAAGTACCAATGGATGCTGTTCGCGAACAGATGAGGAGACTCTTGCATAGGCCTCGAGGATCATCGGAATGTTTTTCCGTTCATCAACACGGCCAACAAAGATCACGGGTGGGCGATCAATACGAACATGCATGGACTCGATCAATTCCTCATCCAATGGCACACGTCGAAATTGGTTACTCGCCGCAATCGGAATCATTCGGATTTTGTCTTCAACGTTTGGGAATCGTTCAACAATCGTTGTTGCAACATACGTGGACTGTACGATGATGCGCCTCGAATACTGGACATACCACCCAATGGTGCGAGAGAACATCGCTTCCATGTCTCCATCGTAGGAGAACGCATCGTCAATCGGAAACAGATCGTGAATCGTCACAACAAATCGCTTCAATGCACGCGGATCGTCCATGGGAGACAACACGTGGGTGAGATCGCTTGTGGCACTTGCGCGCGCCATGGCACGCAACTTGAGGGTGCGCGTGATGAACTTCAGGTGTTCGCCTAGCATTAATCTGTTCGGAAGAGACGGGACCACCTCTGGTAGTCGTGCTCCGTCAAAAAGTGCAGCCACGTCGGTCTGCCGACGGAACGTCGACAGTAGCACAGGCTCGACGTCCGGACATTGGCGCAAGAGCCCACGAATCAGTTCTCGCGAATACTCTTCGATCCCACTATGTCCGTGCATCGCCGATGCATCATAGAGAACACGCATGCTATCGTTCCAACGTTCGTAAAAGGTCTTGCACGGCATCCACAACACGCTGCGGTTCGATTGCCTCGAGTTCTTCTTGTTCATTGGTCAACACGGCACGATACGGAACGCCATGTGGCATCCATTCGTTGATGAACGTTGCTTTTTGAGTGTACATCACCACCACTGGAGTACCCATGTTCGATGCTGCATGCACGATAGATGTGTCTGGAGAAATCACAACGTCGGCCTGGCCCGTTGCGGCAACAACGGTGAGAAGATCGTCTATGCCTGGAATCGCGCGAACGTTACTCTCAAACTTCGATGCTATGGTGGTGGCCATGGTTGTGCGAGTAGCATCGGCCATAAGCGAACAGACCACGTTTGGAAACCTCGATCGAAGAAGGGTGATCAATTCCTCGTTGCGTTGCTCAGACCATTGACGGTACCAATTGCCGGCACTAAGATTTACGATCACGTGCAGTGCGTTGCTCGGTCTATGCACGATGTGCGCTGCGCGTGCACGACGTTCGTCGGAGATCCGAAGATCAATCCGCTCATGGACGGCATCCACCGTCCATCCGAATAATGCATTCACCACTTCGATCTGCATGGCGGCCATCGTCATCGTGTTACGCTCTAGAGGAACCTGCACGTTGAACCAGGCCGAATACTGCTCTTTACGAGCCTCGTGTAGAATAGTGACGGCCGTTGCAGACCGGCCACCCCACAAAGCTGCCACCACTCCGGACTCCGTGGTCTTGTTAAACACAAACGAGAGAACAACATCGTACTTCACGTCTCTGCATTGGGAACGCACGTTCATCATCGATCTGAAACTCCTGTCATACACCATCACACGATCCACACGTTCGTCGTCGTCCAATAACGTGACGTTTTTCGGCGAGGCCACAACATCGATAACCACATTTGGCAAGAGTCGTTTCAACACGGCGAAAAGAGCGGAGGTCACGATCATGTCGCCAATGGCATCATAACGCAACACAAGAATGCGATGCACTGAAGTTTGATCAATGGGGAGTTCGACCGAACACCGACGTAGCCACAGGCGCACTGGAAGAAGGAGGGTCGTTCGAAGAAGTTCGTTTGCCATCGTAGCCTGTACAACAAGAAAAGGAGCAGGCTTCCCCGCTCCTTTTCCGTTTTGCAATTCTTCGTGGAATTATTCCAGTTCGTTCGAGACGTCGTATGAGACGTCTTGCGCTAGTGCATAGATCTTTTCCATCGCGACAGAGATCTCGGTGATCGTCGACGGATCGTCGGACTGATCATAGGCCTCTACAGATGCATAGACATACACTTCCTGGAAGTGATTGTGCTTGTTCTTGGATTCAAAAACGGAGTACTCTACTCCGTTGCCGGAATAGTACTGGCGAAGCTTCTGGACAGCAGCCAGAAACTCTGGACGCTTTCCGTCTGGAATGCTATAGGAGACTCGGAACAATACGCGTGACATACAACCCCAAATGATGGTCGGGCTTCGTGCTTTTCTTCAAAATTACGGAAGGTCATGGGTGGCACGGTGGAAAGGTTATCCACAATCGTGTCAAAAGGCGGCGACTTCCCTAATCGCTTCTGCCACTTTGTCCGCATTTGGCAGAACCGCCTTTTCCAGCGTTGGTGCAAATGGCGTCGGCGAATCAAACGCTGCCACCCGCTTGACCGGCGCGTCGAGAAATGTGAAGGCCCTATCGGAGATCCGAGCCACAATCTCGCCTCCAAATCCACCCGTGAGAGACGCCTCGTGCACCACCACAACCCGTCCCGTTTTTCGAACAGATCGTAAAACGCCTTCTTCGTCAAACGGTACAAGTGTACGAATGTCAACTACTTCCACGCTTAGGCTCATGCTCTTTTCGAGCATGTCAGCCGCCTCAAGCGCCATATGAACAGCGCTTCCATAGGCGATCACAGAAACGTCTGTGCCTTCTCGGACTACGCGAACGGTGCCGAATGGAACCACATGCTCCCCTTCCGGAACCTCGCCTTTGATCTTGCGATACAGTCCTTTGTGTTCATAGAACACCACCGGGTTGTTGTCACGAATGGCAGAGATCATGAGTCCCTTGGCATCGTCCGGAAAGGCTGGGCACACAACTTTTATGCCTGTAGCATGGACGAACCAGTTCTCTGAGTTGCGACTATGGAATGGATTAGCGCCAACGCCGCCGCCGGACGGACCCCGAACCACCATGGGAACCGGAATGCCCCAGCGATATGCCGTCGTGCCCGCAACGGTCACGATCTGATTAAAGCCATTCGTGACGAAGTCCATGAACTGCATTTCTGCAACGGGGCGCATTCCGTTGAGAGCCGCACCAATGGATGCTCCCACGATCGCTGCTTCTGAAATGGGTGCATCAATCACACGATTGCTCCCAAACTCATCAAGGAAGCCCTTTGTGAGTTTGAAGGCACCACCATAGACTCCAATGTCTTCGCCGATCATAAACACTCGCTCGTCGGCATGCATTTCGTGTCGGATGCCGTCGGCAATCGCTTCGAGATACGTGAGTACTGCCACGGTCAGCCTTCAATGAATACGTTTTTGAATCCTTCTTCTGCAGCCGGATACGGAATCTCCAGCGTACGATCGATCGATGCGATCATATCGGACAAGGTCTTGTCTCGAAGGGCTTGGATGTCGGACGCCGACATGATCTTTTTCGCAACGATCTTCTTGATGTAGTTCTCTACGGGATCTTTCAGCTTCCATTCCTCGAGCAGAGCTTTGGGAACATAGGCAAAGTCGTCGTGTTCAGCATGCCCTCGCATTCGCATCGTCACGCATTCCACGATCGTTGGTCCTTCGCCACGTCGTGCCCTCTCGACTGCCTCGCTACACGTTTGCACAACGAGTTCCACGTCTGTCCCATCTATGGTTACCCCGGCCATGCCATATCCCAACGCACGATCCGATAGCTTCTCGCAGGCGAACTCCGAAGAGTTGGGCGTTGAGTACGCGTATTGATTGTTCTCGACGATAAGGATGAGCGGCAGTTTGCGCACCGCGGCAAAGTTGAGCGCCTCGTGTACCTCGCCTACTTGCGCCCCTCCATCTCCTATATACGTCATGGAAACAGTTGTTATGCCACGCAACTGGTCTGCCATTGAAAAACCGGCGGCAACCGGGATCATCGCACCAAGATGTGAGACGTTTCCGTAGATACGCTTTTCCGGATCTGCATAATGACCTGTTCCGTCGGTGCCTCGCATTTGCGAACCTTCACGTGCAAGGTGATTGATCATGAGCGTATCGACGTCTTGACCAAAAACAAAATGCGATCCGATGTTCCGATGCATGGGGAAAAGCACGTCGCGTTTTGTATCGAGTGCATAGGCGCTGCCAACGCTCGTGGCCTCGTTCCCAAGTTGCGAGTACACGCCGCCAAAAGCCTTGCCCTGACGATACAACCGAAGCATGGCATTGTCGAATTCTCGTGCCATCAACATGTATTGCAAGAGAACGCGACGATCGTCGTTGGTAAGCTTCATTTACGAAAAGAAATATTGTGTGAGTGGATGCCTGCTAAGTTTGTCGCGCAATGTCGTGGGTATACTTTCGATGCTCGTATACACAGTGTCTGAGCCATCTCTGTACCATGGACGATATCCATGGTCTGCCATCCACCGAGAGATCTCGGCCATGAACGGATTTGTGTAGTGCTTGACTCCTGTTTCGATCGAGATCACGAGTGGCCTACTCACCATGTGACGGATCACGTACCACTCCCCTCCCTCTACATCTATACTAAGCACATCAATCGTTCCATCGTCGATGGCACTAAACTGCACGGCATCTACCGTGAAGGAGTCCGATTCGTTGGGTGTATAGGAGTCGTTCGAGAGCGCAGGGGAGTCAGGAAGTCCTTCTGCAAACGTCGAGGCACCAACGCGAAAGAGTCGCAGCTTCCCTGCAACATCACTCACTGCGACGCCATGAATGGAAACGTGATACATTCCTTTGAACCTGACATTGCACTGTTCCACAATCTGCGGATCGGCCTCGACAAGCGTGGTTCGAACACCATCGCGAATGAAGCCCAGCACGTTGGAAGTGTCTGGAACGTAGACACCCACCTCACAAACGTGAAGTGGGTGTAGTTGAGCGAGCGTTATGTGATGGTAGAAGGTGGTGTTCATTGCGGTGATAAGCACGGCAACAAACATACACCGATTACTTCTTCTTACGAACCTTCGCGATTTCCTTTGCAGTGAAAACTCCGCCTGGATTTCCCCAGGAGTTGTAGACATACGTGAGTACGGCCGCCACGTCTGTGTCTGTGTATTTGGCGGGTATAGCGGCCATAACACCATTGTACTCTTTACCGTTCACCTTTACTTTGCCAGCCTTGCCGTTCACAATTTCCGATGCAATGGTCTTGCGGGGCATCAGCTTGATGTAGTCCGATGCCGCAAGTGGTGGATACACGTTCGACATTCCCTGACCGTTGGCCTGGTGGCATGTCTTGCAATACTCTGTGTAAACCTTCTGGCCCTTGGCCATGAGTTCCTTCTTCTCATCTGCAGATGCGTTCGTTGCTGCCATCAGCGCAATGCCAATTGCTATTCCGGAGAGTATGATCTTCATCGTGAGATTCCTTCAAATTGATTTTATCGAATTGATGCGTACAAATATAAGACAATCGTGTCCGAATTCTATTGCTCTTCACAACAAGATACTTTTCCGTGTTCGACGGGTGCGGGCGGACTGAGATATGGTATATCGAGAGCCATGCCGCGTACTATGATCACACAACCGAGTACAACGGCGATCACTGGCGCTGCAACACGAAACGCAGATCGCATCGCTGGCCCCATCACCACGCCACCTAGCGAAATGCCAAGCATCATTGGCACGGTACCAAGTCCAAACAACGCCATGAAGGCAGCACTACCGCCAACCGATCCGAGTCCCGCCGCACCAATCAACGCAGCAGTTACTACACCGCATGGCAGCAGACCATTGAGTATCCCAATGATATAGAGCGTACTTCGAGAACGCTTCGTGAGGTGTTTCTGCAGCGCAGTTCGCACCGGTGCCGTGATGCGATGCAGGAAGGCGGCAGGGAGGAGAGATCGATGCCATAGCAACTGCAGAATTGCCGCAACGATCATCATAGAACCCGCTACGATAGAGAGTGCCCTGCCGTACCCCGCCATCGAGATCGCACTGCCGCCAAGACCAATGAGTGCACCGAGGAACGAGTACGTGGTAATGCGACCGAATTGGTACAGCAGTCTGCCAACAAGACGTTCCCATTTCGTATTTCCACTCGTGGGTAGGGCAAGCGCAATCGGACCGCACATGCCCGCGCAGTGCATGCTGCCGGCAAGTCCAAGAAAGACTGCGGTAATCAGTTCCATGGTCGGGCCCTACTCCACTATCGGTTGATCAATCTTATAGGCAACACCGTGCGACGTCCAATCCACCATTACAGTCCACTTCCCTTTCGCATCATCACGCACACTAATCTCTTGCCTAGCAGCCGCATCAACGTGGATTGGAATCGTTCGGTCTTGCTTCATCGTTGTGCCACGATACAATAGGATCGTGCCGCGAATGTCGGCTGCATGAACAGGAGGAAAGTCCAGGCGGACAACGGCACGTTCAGCATCGTAGACGATGGATAGTGGAGTGGACAGTGAATGAGCGTTGACTTCTGCTCGCATCTGCTCATCATGCTTGAGTCCGTACTCATAGTAATCAGTTCGGACGAGCTCTACATCTTGCGTTAATGTAAACGCCACTACTGCCAACGTTCCAAGTGCGAACAGTGAGTACACAATAGCAATACGCCAGCCCCAATTCAACGTCATAGCGAACCTCCAATGAACGATGTTGTCACAGACTTCACCTCTCTACCATTCGATCGAATTGATATCGTAATCGGCATCGCACCTTGCATTCCGTCGGCTCCTGGAATCGTGACGATGAATCGACCTTTTGCGATATGGCCGCCATGGATCACCTCGAAACTTTCGATAGGCGTGATGATGGCATTGGCCGGTTCTACGGCAACGAGTTCAACGGGCAGTTCATCATCCGACTTATTGATGATCTGCATTCGATAGAAGTTCGCAACACCCTGTGGCGTTTTCACCCATGTGGTCCCCTCTTGTCGTAGTACCAACACATCGAGCATTTCACGAAGAGAGAACAAGACGATCACAGCGATCAGCAGCAACACCCACACGGCTACGTAGGCCTTGATGCGTGTGGTACATACTTTGGCAACGCTGTTCTTGACCGCGGTGGCGCTGGTATAGCGAATAAGACCTTTCGGCCTTCCCACCTTCTCCATGACTTCGTCGCATGCATCGATACAGGCGGTGCACGCAACACATTCTAGTTGGATGCCGTTGCGAATATCGATACCGGTTGGGCACACGGTCACGCATTGATGACAGTCTACACAGTCTCCCTTTCCTTCGGGACGGGCCTGTCCAGCATGCCATGCCTCCTTATCCGCCTTCGTGAATTTCCCGCGATGCTCGCCACGCGTGGTATCGTAGGTGACGGTAATCGTGTTGTCGTCTACGAGCGACGACATGTACCGACCGTAGGGACAAACGATGAGGCATGCCTGCTCACGAAAACGTGCGAACACTGCATAGAAGACGAATGTAAAGGCAGTAAGCGGGAACAGTATGGCGGCGTGGTGGCCGGGACCTTCGGTGATGTATAACAGCAACCTATCGCTCGAGATCAGATAAGCAAGGAAGATGTTGGCAATTGCAAAACTGATCGCAAAGAAGATCGATTGCTTCAGAGTGGTGCGCCATATTCGGTCGGTGTTCCATGGCCCACTACGTCGTTGCGCCTGCTGCACGGGTGTGCCATCAATCCACCATTCGATCCGTCGAAAGATGAATTCGAGGAAGATCGTTTGCGGACACAGCCAACCGCACCAAATGCGACCAACTATTGCCGTAGAAACCACCAATGTGATCACCACCGTGATGAAAACCAAGGCCACTAAGTAGAAGTCGTTTGGCCAGAACGGCAGTCCGAAGAACACGAACTGCCGTTCCATGATATTCAACAACATGAACTGATGACCATGCACCTTGACGAACGGCGAGATTGCTAGGAAGGCCAGAAGGATCGTAGCAACGATGGCACGCGAGCGGGTGTACTTCCCGTTTGGTTGCCGAGCATAGATCCACTTCCGTCGGCCATCAATGGAGATACTCGCCAGTTCATTGCGGTACGACTCATGATCTTCAATTGGTACGTCAATGATCGACACAGATATTCCTTACTGACAGAGTACTTCGCGTGCAGCATCGATCGGCTTGGGGTCTGCCGGATTCGTCCCACGTTTTGAGATCACATACGACGCAACCTGCAACAACTCTTCGTCTGAGAGTTTTGTGCCGCTTCCATACGGAATCATTCCTTTGTCGGGGAAGCCCGTTATGATGTTGGTCATAATCTCTTCGAGTGAGCAGCCATGGATCCACAAACTATCTGCGAGATTCGGTCCTACTTGACCACCCATGTCGGCGCGGTGACACGTCACACACAAGTTCTTGTTCTCGTAGATATCCTTACCCTTCTCCATACTTGCAGCATCGGTAAGAAGGATTGCCTTTATCGGACCTTTCTTGGGTGCATTGGCATACATGGCCTTAGCCTCTGCGACTTCAGCCGTGTATTCCGCCGTTGAACCGCGTTCCCAGAACCACAGGAGGTTCCAGCTCGGTCCGGTGTACACATGGTAGTAGAACATGTACACCACTGATAGAGCAATGGTGATATAGAATCCATACAACCACCATTTCGGCAGATCGTTATCGAACTCTCGAATGCCATCGGCATCGTGATCGAGGAGTTTGTCCTTTTCTTCTTGTGCCATTGTTGATCTCCTTACTTGGTGATATGGGATGCGTCGTGAAGAGGTAGTTCTGAGAGTTCTTGAAGCCGTGCTTTATCTGCGCGGAAGAACCACACGATCAGACCTACAAATACGCTGAAAAAGATCGCCAGCGAAATGATGGGCCAGAACTCAATACCTGGAATGCTTGCGAGAACGTTCTTATACATAATCAGTTCTCCCCCGCTGGTGATGCACTCTTCTTCACATCTGTACCAAGACGTTGCAAATAGGCGATCAAGGCAACGATTTCTTTCTTTTGATCAACGTCTTTGAAACCACTCGCCTTGAGATTCTCGGCGATCTTGGCTGCCTGTGCTTGAAGATCTGCCGTAGCCAGCGATTCGTATCCTTCCGGATACGGAACGCCCAGTTTCTTCATGGTGATGATCTTGCCCTCGGTGTGTGATAGGTCCAGATCGTTCTCATACATCCAAGTGTATCCTGGCATGATCGAACCTGGCGACGTACTTCGCGGCTCACGCATGTGGTTGAAGTGCCAAGCATCTGGGTACTTGCCACCAACACGATGCAGGTCTGGACCGGTTCGCTTGGAACCCCACTGGAACGGGTGGTCGTAGACGAACTCACCGGCAAGGGAGTATTGTCCATAGCGTTCTGTTTCGGATCGGAACGGACGCACCATTTGTGAGTGGCAGGCATAGCATCCTTCACGTACATAAATATCGCGTCCCTCAAGCTCAAGCGGCGTGTACGGTTTCACTGATGCGATCGTAGGCACGTTGCTTTGGATCAGAAACGTTGGGATGAACTCTACTGCACCTCCGATTGCAACAACAATGAAGACCAATACAGCAAATCGCATCGGCTTTCCTTCGAGTAACCGATGCCAGTGTCCGCTATGCTCCGGCTCATCCGTGCGCACGACTGCCTGCACTTGTTCGTTCGCCATGAACTGACCGCCCTTTGCGGTCTTGTACAAGTTCCAAGCACCAACAAGCGTACCAACGATATAGAGCGATCCACCGATCACGCGCAAGAAATACATCGGCAGAATCTGCGTAACCGTTTCCAAGAAGTTTGGATACGTAAGCGTACCGTCTGCGTTCATTGCCTTCCACATAAGTGACTGCGTGATACCGCCCCAGTAGAGTGGTACTGCGTAGAACACAATGCCAAGCGTCATCAACCAAAAGTGTGCATTGGCCAGTTTCAACGAATGCAGCTTTGTTTGCCACATGCGAGGGAAGATGTAGTATAGAACGGCAAAGGCCATCCCACCATTCCATGCCAACGCACCAACGTGGACGTGAGCAATGATGTAGTCTGTGTAGTGTGTGATGGCGTTCACGTTCTTGAGCGACATCATGGGCCCCTCGAACGTAGACATACCATAGGCCGTTATGGCAACAACCATGAACTTTAATACAGGATCGGTTCGTACTCGGTCCCATGCGCCACGGAGGGTGAGGAGTCCATTCACCATTCCTCCCCACGACGGGGCAATCAACATCAGCGAGAATACGGCGCCGAGAGACTGCGCCCAGTCTGGCAATGCTGTGTAGAGCAAGTGGTGCGGTCCGGCCCAGATATACAGAAAGACCAAGGCCCAGAAGTGTACGATCGACAATCGATACGAGAACACAGGTCGGTCTGCAGCCTTCGGCACGAAGTAATACATCATGCCCAAAAACGGCGTGGTAAGGAAGAAGGCAACGGCATTATGTCCGTACCACCACTGTACCAGCGCATCTTGGACACCGGCATACATCGAGTAGCTCTTCAAGAATGATACTGGAAGCGCAAGTGAATTCACGATGTGCAACAGAGCAACCGTAAGGAAGGTGGCAATGTAGAACCATATCGCAACGTACATGTGCTTTTCACGACGCTTATAAATGGTTCCCATCATATTCCAACCGAACACCACCCACACGAGAGCGATGGCGATATCGATTGGCCACTCCAACTCTGCATACTCCTTACTGGACGTAAAGCCTAACGGCAACGTAATAGCTGCGCTTACAATAATCGTTTGCCAACCCCAGAAGTGAATTTTACTCAGAAGGTCCGAGAACATCCGCGCCTTACAGAGCCGTTGCAACGAATAGTACACACCAACAAAGATCGCATTGCCCGCAAAGGCAAAGACCACGGCATTGGTGTGTAGTGGGCGGAGTCTACCGTAGCTGAGGAACGACATGTCGCCGAGAAAATCCGGCCACCGCAGTTTGATTGCTATGATGAGTCCTACGTGGAATCCAATGATACCCCAGATCACCGTTGCAATCGCAAAGAGTTTCACAATCTTGTTGTCATAGGCAAACGATTCAACCCTGCCCTTCGATTCGGATTGTCCGCCAGTAGTAGTAGTTGCGTCCATACGCGTCCCCGCAAATAGTGAATGGTTATTGTTTATCGGTGGGTGTTCTGTCTTCAAACAACATCGTGATGGCCGGCGTATGCACGTCGTCAAACTGTCCGCGTTTTGTTGCCCACAAAAAGGCAAGCAAGAAACCGCCGGAGATCAGCAGTGAACACAATACGAGTACAACAACAACGCTCACAAGAACCTCCGCGCATACCACCTCGCACCGGCAACACTTACACCGATCACGGTAAGCGAACTCACGGGCATAAGAATGGCAGTAGCAAGTGGAGTAAGGATGCCTGTAAGTGCCAAGGAAAGCCCGAGTGTATTGTAGGCAACCGAAATGGTGAAGCTGAACACGATTACGTGTTTCATAGCGCGAGCATACCTGAGAAGTCCGTCGAGATGTGAGAGTTGATGTGCTCGCATGATCACATCGCAAGCGGGTACAAGCGTTGCAGCATCGTCTGCAACTGCAATGGCCACGTTCGCTGCTCGCATTGCACCAGCATCGTTGAGTCCATCGCCTACCATGAGCACATGACGGTGCGCATTTCGAAGACCGTTGATTCGGTCGACTTTTTCGGTAGGATGTTGCGAGAAGTACATTGCATTGACGTTGAACGTCGAAGAAAACACATCACGGTCACGATCGCTATCGCCCGACAGCAGCCACACTGATGCTCTGGATTGTAGCCGTTCGATCATCGCCCGAATCCCCTCGCGAACGAGCGGACGTGCATGGACGGCGCCCACGACGTCGTCATTCACACGAAGCCATACCGAGGCCGCGTTCTGGTTGTTGCTTGTGGTGCCACGTACAAAGTCGCTCGATCCAATGCTAATGCTCATGCCGTCTACGATTCCCGTGATCCCTTGACCTACATGCTCTTCGATGTGTTGCACTCGTTGCAACGAAGGCACGGCAGACGCGCGACCTAATGCGATGGCCACCGCTCTGCTCATTGGATGTGCGCTTTGCAACGCCACACATGCGAGAGCTTCTCGTTCGTTTTCAGAAAGATCACGGCCTTCATAGCGAACATCAGGAGACGTTGTTGTGAGTGTACCGGTCTTGTCAAAGGCAACGTCGGTCGTACGCTCCAGTTCGAGCATCGTACCAATATTCTTTAAGAAGATTCCCTTCCTCCCTAACAAACCCATGGCTGTTCCAAGAGTGATGGGGGCGGCAAGGGTCAAGGCACACGGACATGCAATGATGAGAACGGCCGTGAAGACATTCAATGCAATGGCAATGTTTGGAAGCCAAACGAGGAAGCCAATGGCGGCAGCGCCAACGGCGACAAGGGTGAACCACTGACCGAATCTGTCTGAAAGATGAAGCCATGTTGTGCGGTGAGCACGGGTAGAAGAAGAATCCCACAACGACGCCAAATAGCTGTGCGAGACATCCTTCACTGCAGCGAGCTTCAACGATGAGCCCACAATTCGTCCGCCTGCAAATAGCAATGCACCCTCGATGCACTCTACCGGAAGGGCCTCGCCTGTTACAAAGGAATAGTCCACATATCCTGCTTGACTGAGCAACACACTATCGCACGGGATTACCTCTCCACTACGAATGTGCATGATGTCTCCAATAGCAATTCGTTCGATCGGTAACACCTCTTCTTCTAGCTTTCGCTCTACACGTACAGAAAGCGGGAAGAAGGAGCGATACGTGCGATCAAACGACAGAGCATCGAATGCACGCTGTTGAAAGAGACGCCCAACCAGCAAGAAGAGCACCAGACCCGCGAAGGAATCAAGGAAGCCCTCACCCACTCCGCCGGCGATATCCGCAACACTTCGTGCAAACAGTACCACGATGCCGAGTGAGACCGGTACGTCGAGATTTACGCGGCGTGCACGAAGAGCACCGAGTGCGGAACGGAACCAAGGCGAAGCGCAAAAGACAAGAACTGGTATCGAGAGTACAATACTTGCGATTCGAAACACCGTGATTAGTGCAGGTTGCATCGTACTTGCACCAAAGTATTGGGCAACGCTAAAGAGCATGATGTTGCCCGCGGCGAATCCCGCCACTCCAATTCTGAGATACAGAGATCGCACGGCAGATCGATCTGCGTTACTCGGCTGCGATGTTCCCGCTTCGATGCGAACCACAGGCTCGTAGCCGATGGAGGTGAGAACGGTGGCAATGGATCGGAGAGTAGTACGGGTTGGATCGAATTCGATGCTTACTTGCCTACGCATGATATCAACAGAGCTTCGAAGTACTCCTTTATCGAGTCTATCCAATTGTTCGAGCAGCCACACACACGATGTGCAGTGCATGCTTGGAATGCTCAGGCGCACTCGGTGCATCGTGTCGGAAGTGAAAGCGAGGAGTTGACGTGCGACGGCAGGGTCGTCTAATGCTACAAACGCGTCTGCAGGCATCTGAAGTTGCCGCATAGGGACGCCCACGTGATCGTCGCGCCGATAATACTCACACAGATCGTTTGCACGGAGAATCTCGTAGACAGACTTACATCCATTACAACAGAATCGAAGTTCGACTGTTGACGTGGGCTGACGTGGGCATAGCTCTCCGCAATGCACACATTGCACACAGGCGGTTGTGTTGTTGTCTGTCATGCTACAAATCTTCCGATTTCAAACCCGAAATTGAATGACTTTTGTCATGACTTCTCAGCAGCCACCGAAAAGTGTGCGAGTCGTACGTTCAATTCATTTGCTTTTGAAGCGAGAGAAGAGAGAGTTGTCTTCTTGGCAACGCTCGTGAACTTCAGGCGAAGTTCCACCCAATGTTCATGCACCGGACATGGTTCGTCGTGGCCGCAGCCTGGCAATCCCAGCATGCATTCGGTAAAAATCGACGTACCGTCGATGGCACCGATGAGATCATGCAGGGTGTACTGTGATGCTGGTTTTGAGAGAGAAACGCCGCCCTTCGGACCTCGGTACGACAGCATGATGCCTGCCTGCGTGAATTGCTGCAGCACCTTGGTGAGGAAATGGAAGGAGATGTTCAGGTGCTCAGCAATCTGGCTAATAGACACATAGTCCTTGCCACCCTGCGCAGCTACATAAATGGCGGCCTGGATACCGTAGACACAGCTTTTTGAGAGTAACATGAGTCAGCCAGAAGAATTCGGTATTCGGAGTCCGAATACCAAAATAGGCCTCCCATCCATAACAGCCAAGACCGAATCGGAATGGCGGTGGGATATCTTTTACGAAGTCAGTTTTTCGATCGAGGCGTGGTCAACAAGGTCTGCATAGAACACATCCCACACCAGGAGATCGTGGGTACCGATTTCAAGCATTGGATCTCCAGAAAAAAGCTCCCGGGCGTGATCCGGTGAATCGGCGCGAATAACGGTCATCCCGCCTGCATATTCTTCAAATCCCCCACCTCCACATGCTACGAGCACGTTTTTTGCCTTCAATTCTCGAAGCCACAAGAGCAGCCGAGGGAGTCGATCGATGAATGTTTTATCGTCGAATGTAGCATCCGACTCATGTGCTCGCCACACGAATGCATAGAGAGTTGGCATCGCATGCTATGAATAGTACATCGGATACGAACGTGGATCTGCTTCATGGAGCATTTCGTAGATCGTCTCGAACACATGCTCTGCCTCTGGCTTCGACCAGTAGTTTCCGTCGGTACCGTATGCCGGACGATGTTCAGAGGAGCAAAGAGTTTTCGGTTCGCTATCAAGGAGCTTCCATCCGCCCTGTCGTTCTACGACCTGCTGCATCATATAGGCACTGGCTCCACCGGGAACGTCTTCGTCAAAGAACAATACACGACCTGTCTTCTGGAGCGAGGTTTGGATTACGCCCAACGTATCGAAGGGCAAAAGCGTCTGTACATCTACAACCTCTACACTCGCGCCAACACGCTCTAGGAGCAATGCCGCGTCGAGAGCCACCCGACACGACGCACCATAGGTTACAACGGTGATGTCTGTGCCTTCGCGGATCACTTCAGGAACACCCAATGGCACGGTCATCGTACCAATGTTCTCCGGAAGAGCTTCCTTCAAACGATACCCGTTCAATACTTCTATCACAATTGCCGGATCGTCGCCCGCGAGGAGTGTGTTATACATGCCAGAGGCTTGCACGAAGTTGCGCGGAACACATACATGCATTCCTCGCACGAGATTGATGATGCCCGACATGGGCGAACCGCTGTGCCAGATGCCCTCTAGTCGGTGACCTCGCGTGCGCACGATCACCGGTGCCTTCTGTCCGCCCTTCGTACGCCACTGCACCGTTGCAAGATCGTCGCTCATTATTTGCAGCGCATAGAGTACGTAGTCTAGGTATTGAATCTCTGCAATTGGACGAAGTCCACGCATGGCCATACCGATGGCCTGACCCAATATCGTGCATTCTCGAATCCCAACGTCGCTCACGCGCATTGCGCCATACTTGGCTTGCATGCCAATGAGTCCTTGATTCACGTCGCCAAGTTTTCCGGCATCTTCACCAAAGGCGATCAATCGCGGTTCGCGTGCAAAGGCAGCATCGAACATGGCGTTGATCACTTCGCTACCATTCACGACCGGCGCATCTTCTGCATATCTCGCGCTTTCGTGTTGAACGCGCAAGGGCGACCATTCAGACTCGCTATAGAGATGAGACGCATACAGTGGCTTGATGCGCGCATCGTAGGCCGTCCTCCACGCAACGAGTAACTGCAACACGTGCGCCGGTGCCGTGCGTGCCGCGAGGAGCACACGGTGGATGGCGATCATGATATCGCGTCGGAACGGTTCACGTATCCCGCGAAGCTCCGAGCTCAGCGCGTTGATGTCCTGCTGTTGGGCACTGCATGAGGGATCGTTCGCCACGGCCTCTATCAGGAAAGCAGCTTCTGCCACTTCATCGCGTAACGGCTGTGCGTAGGCATTCCAAGCGGCTATGCGCGCGTCTTGCGCTTCGGCGAGCGCAACTGTTTCGATCGCAACAAGTTCGTCTTCGGTTGCGAGGCCTTCTTCTAGCATCCACGTGCGCATGCGCGTGATACCATCGAAGTCTTTCTCCCATTGCAACCGCTCTGGCGACTTATATCGTTCGTGGGAACCAGATGTGGAGTGACCTTGCGGTTGCGTTACTTCTATCACATGGACAATCTGTGGCACATGTTCTGTGCGCGCAACATGCGTCGCTCGCGCATACACTTCTACCAACGCGGGATAGTCCCAGCCGTGTACAACGTGAATGTCGAATCCATCTGTTGTGCCGGGTTTGCGCTGGAACCCTGCAAGACATTCACCCACGTTCGACTTCGTCATCTGCACGTCGTTTGGGACGGAGATTCCGTATCCATCGTCCCAAATGCTGATCACGGCCGGTGCATGCAGAACGCCAATCGCATTCACGCTTTCCCAGAACATTCCCTCTGCGGCACTGGCATTCCCAATTGTTCCAAAGGCTACTTCGTTGCCGCCCGTAGAGAACTCCTTCAACGCGTGCAGCTCCTCAACTTCTCGGTACAGAACCGAAGCATAGGCAAGACCTACTAAGCGAGGCATTTGCGAGCCGGTTGGGGAGACATCGGCACTGACGTTACATCGGTTTGCCTGATCTACAAATGCTCCACTCTCGTCCAAGAATCTCGTAGCGAAGTGACCGTTCATAGAGCGACCAGCGCTGGACGGTTCTGCGATCACATCGGTATGGGCATAGAGTTGCGCGAAGAACTTTTGAATGTCGCTCTCTCCGATGGCGAACATGAACGTTTGGTCGCGATAGTATCCGCTACGCCAATCGCCAGGCTGGAACGAACGAGCCATCGCCAATTGGGCGAGCTCTTTGCCATCGCCGAAAATCCCAAACTTTGCTTTTCCGGTCAGTACTTCTTTGCGTCCCAAGATCGACGCCTGTCTGCTCGCAACCGCTAGATGGTAGTCGCGAAGAATGTTTTCTGAGCGGGGTGATGCCTTGGTCTTCTTTTTCATAGCCCCAAAAATACGAATTAGGGCTACTCGAACAGGGTGTGTTGTTCTGGGGCACCCTCTATGGCACGTCTGACGATCTCTTCGGCACGGAGTAAGGTGGAAGGGAGGTCACGATTGATGAGGACTTCGTCGAATTTGTCCTTATTCCCCATTTCCATTTCCGCGCGGTCCAAACGGAGTGCAATCTGCTCGTTGGACTCTGTTCTACGATTCCGCAATCGCACTTCTAATGTTGATATGTCCGGCGCAGCAACGAAGATCAGAAGCGTGTCTTCAGGAAACGCGCGCTGTAAAGAAAGCGCCCCCTTGACGTCGACGTCGAAAATCAGGAACTCTCCACGATTGAGAGCCTCTTGTACAACACTCTGCAACGTACCATAGTAGTTACCAAAGATCTCTTCGTATTCGATAAGATCGCTTCGTTCGATACGTTGGCGGAACTCGTCCCGTTGTAGGAAAAAATAATCCCGACCATGCTCTTCATTCGGTCGCATCGGACGAGTTGTGGCACTCACCGAGAACCGTAGTTGCGGAAATGTTTTCAGCAAGTGATGAGCAACAGTGGTCTTACCTGCACCAGAAGGGGCACTGAGTACGATAAGGCGTTTGGTTGTCATTCAACGTTTTGAATCTGTTCACGAATGCGCTCGAGTTCCTCTTTCATGCCCACAACAAGCTTTGCGATTTCTGCATCATTCGTCTTTGATCCGATAGTATTCACCTCTCGGTTCATTTCCTGCAACAAGAAATTGAGCTTCCGGCCAACTGCTTGCTTCTCGGCTAGATTCTCACGGAAGAACTTGAAATGACTTCGCAGTCGCACGGACTCTTCCGTGACGTCGAGTTTTTCAGAAAGGATCACGATCTCGAGCATGAGTCGCTGCTCATCGAGTGCTTCCTCTCCCATCAGCTGACGCACTCGCTCAAAGAGCCGCTCGCGTTCAAGGGGGATGCGTTCTGCAGAACGACGTTCAATCACCACGAGTGACTCCTCCATGGACGTCAGGCGTGTTTCAAAGTCACGCTCCAATTCGGTGCCTTCTGCTGTTCTCATCGCATTAAGGTTCGTCAAGCAATCAACAAGTGCGAGCTTGATCTCCGGCCACACATCAGGCGCACCCTCTTTCGCTGAACCGCCTTGAAAGATCGCGTTGAACTGCAGGAGATGCTCGATCGACAGTTCACCTGCAAGACCGAGTTCTCGTTGAAGTCCTCGAAGGGCTTCGGCATAGGCTCGTGCAACATCAACGTCCACAGAAACCGAAGACGCCGTCGTGACATCTTCTTGGCGCACATAGAGCGATAGTGACCCACGCGACACATTCTCGCGAATGGTCTCACGTATGGCGCCCTCTTTATCAGACCATTCCTTGGGAATGCGGGTAGACAGTTCGAGATACCGTCCATTGACGCATCGCACCTCGAGGGTTGTTGGCACTCCGCCAATCGTGCTTTCTGCTTTGCCGTATCCCGTCATCGATCTAATCATACGTCCTCGTTCTGTTGCAGTGAAGCAGCAAAGATACGGCTACATTTGCAGGATGCATCCCTTGATTGACGATCCCCTCCTTCGGTGGCATTCTGCGGCAACCATTCTGCAAGCGCGGCTCGCTCGTGTGCTTGGGTTGCGCCGACTCGACATAACCATGATCGCGGGTTCCGGCGTGATGGAGGCATTTGGCAAGGCGGAATGGATAGCAGAGATTCCGTATCGAGACCTTCCAGACATGCCGGAGCCGACTGTTGTAGGTCATGCCCACGTCTTTCGCGTAATCGAACTTCAAGGGGTCTTGATGGGGCTCTTTGGTGGCAGATACCACGTGTATGAAGGCCACGATCTTTCTGTCGTCCTTGCGCCCGTGGCAATATCTCATCTTATGAATGTCGATCACATCTTGATCAGTAACGCAGCAGGTGGGCTTCATCCGCGCAGCCGTGTTGGAGACGTGCTGCTGATCTCCGATGTCTTGAATGCCACGATGCACACCATCCCTCCTTGCTTCCCTCTCTCGCGACGAAAGAACTCATCCGTCATCAACCAGTTCTGGACTTCGAACATTGTTCGGATGTGTGCCGAGAGGCGTACGCAAGTGCAGTGCGGCACGTATGTGCAAGTAACCGGACCATCGTATGAGACCAGAGCAGAGATTAGGATGGCGCGGCGCATGGGAGCAGATGCAATTGGTATGTCGACGGTTCTCGAAGCTCAGTATGCGCACGCTCTCGGAATGTCGGCTGTTGCGTGCTCGATGATCACCAACACGCTCAGCGACACGAAACGAACGCATGTATCTCATTCTGAAGTGTTGGACGCCGCGCGCCAAGCTCGAACGTCCATGCGCACGGTGATCGAAGCTGCCGCTGAGTCGGTATCTTTGCGGATATGAGGAGAACATTCATCCTATTCGTGCTCGTGGCATGCCTGTTTTCGGCTTGTGAATCGTCGCGCAACGTGAAGCTAGGTCGGACCTATCATACGTCCGAGGCTCCGTTCACCATCAATGCGATGCGCCTTGCTGATTCGAATGTTAAGCTCACCTTTGTGGGACCTGCGCGGTTGCGCACGCCCGACCCGATTATTCGATGGGTTGAAACGGCGATCGGAACAACCGAGAACGACATGACAGACACGTTGGTGTTCACAACGGCACAAAGTGGAGCGCCGGGCGTAGATCGTACCGTGCATCTTGCGGGATATACAACGTGGTCTACTCCGAAAGCGAAGAAGGCAGCCACGGTCGTTTGCGACGTGAGCGTTCAGACATCAACAGACGAAGTGATCTTTCGGCAAGTGATTCCGATCACCGCTGCACGACCAATCGGCCTCGAAGGGTTTACACAGTCCACCTCTGATTCAACAATCGACATTGGCGCAACGGTCCGCCGGATATTCCTTCCCACAAGTGAATTTCTCCCAACCGCAGAAACGATTCGAGTGCTCGTGTCCGACGAGAACGGACAGGTGATATGGCGCAGTGATGTTGGGAAAGTGTTCCAACAACGCGTGGGCCTTGTGCAACCGCAACGCATCGACGAAGTGCAGCGCTTGGCCGTTTCGTGGGACGGGACGGATTTCCAAGGCCAGAAGGTTCCAACCGGGAAGTACACGGCAGAAGTCATCATTCCCGCGAAACCAGGGGCGTATACGGCAACATTCGCGTTTTCGTGGATACTGAAATGAGACATGAGCATTGGATGCGGCTTGCTCTGGACCTTGCATTGCGTGGCACCGGTCAGGTTAGTCCCAATCCACGTGTGGGCTGTGTGATCGTGCACAACAATGTTGTCATCGCCGAAGGGTGGCACGCGCGGTTTGGTGGAATGCATGCAGAAGTGCACGCCCTATCGTCGCTTTCGTCTGTACCATCCGATGCGATTCTATACGTTACACTTGAGCCCTGTTCTCATCACGGCAAGACGCCTCCGTGCGTAAATGCCATCATTGCCTCAGAGATCAAGCATGTTGTTGTTGGAACCATCGATCCGAATCCGCAGGCAGCGGGCATTGGGATCGACACGCTCCGGGACCATGGCGTAGAGGTAGTCGTAGGAGTACTCCACGACGAATGTCGATGGATCAACAGGGCCTTTATCAAACACATCACTACTCAACGACCGTACATCATTCTCAAAGTGGCACAATCTCTCGACGGAAAGATCGCAGCGAGCGATGGGACGTCGAAGTGGATCACAAGCGAGGTAAGCAGGCAGCGTGTGCATGAATTACGAGCAGAAGTTGATGCCGTCCTCACGGGAATTGCTACAGTAGTGGCAGACAACCCTTCGTTCACCGTCCGTCTTGCGACTGGACGTCATCCTGCCCGACTCGTATTGGATGCACGGTGTTCGCTCGGCGCCACGTCTGCGCTTGCCACGTCTGCGCTCAACATTCCAACGTTTGTTTATTGTGATGAAGCATACAGCTCGTCGCACAATGCCGCGGCTCTTCGCGATGTTGGTGTTGTTGTTTTAGGCTTGCCCTGCATCGATGGTAAGATCGACCTACGCACCTTGTTTGCAACGCTTGGAAGTGAACACAAAATCTCGTCGATCCTCGTGGAGTGCGGCTCCATCCTTGCCACGTCACTTCTAGACGGGAAGTTTGTGGACGAACTACGCCTTCACATTGCACCGATCATCATGGGAGCTGGTGTATCGTGGAACGACTTGCCTTCGATGCAGCCCGCCTCTGCTCAACGCTGGAGCATTGTTGCCCAAGAGTTGTTTGGTACGGACGTGCATCTCATTTGTCTGCCGGTCAATGCCTAATTTGCGGTCTATGCAGCTCTCCTTTCGGTTCATTCTCCTTCTTGTCCTTCTCACGGTCATCACGTCGCAACGGCCGTTGGCTCAGTCTCTCGAGCCAGCGCTTCGTGCCGCACGAGAGCATCGTTGGACCGACGTCCTCAAGATTGTAGGCCCGATCACAAAATCGAAAAAGGCCCCATCACAGGCATGGCTATTGAAGGGCATGGCTTTGGATCAGCTTGGCAGGCATGCAGAGGCCACAGAGATAGGTCGGCGCTTGGTGCAAACGAATCCATCGTCCTTGCAGTACTATTTGTTCCTGTCGGAGAACTTGCAACGGTCACACAAGCTCGATTCGTCGATTATCGTTCTCAAAGAGGCCGAGACCCGGTTTCACGATAGCGTCCAAGTGCAGTACGCCTTAGGTTTTGCCTATGCAGCGGCCGGAGCGTGGGATCTGGCCATCTCTCCGTTGGAAGAGACCATGATGCGCAAACCGGACAACATCAATGTCATGATGTTGCTGGCCGATAGCTATGCCCGAATCCAAGAACATGCACCTGCCGCAGATCTCTACGGACGCATCGCCGACATGCAGCCAACCAATGTGGCAGCACGCCGAGCACTTGGGGTAAGTTTGATGCAAATGGATCAATCAGACTCGGCCATTGTGATTCTTAGCGGTGTAATGAAGGACGACCCACATAACCGCACGATCGCGCCCACCTATGCGGCTGCGCTCAATGCGGCAAAGAGATATCCCGAGGCGATCGTCGTTCTCCGTCAATTCGTGCAACAGTATCCGAGTGAACCGGACGCATGGTATAACCTTGGCATTGCGCAACAGAATGCGGGAGAGGCCGACTCCTCGGTTCGCTCATTTAAAAAGGCCATCGTCCTTCGCCCGTCTTTTGCAGAAGCCTATTTCAATATGGCGCTAGCCTACGACAGTCGGGGTTTTTCAGAAGATGCGATGCAGGCTTTTCAACGTGCTGCGTTGTTGAAGAAAGAGCTTGCCCCCGCGTCGTATAATTCGATCGCCATCATCTATCGATCGCAAAGCAAGATCGACGAAGCATTGGCCGCACACATGCAGGCCATGGCACTGGCACCAGACGACGCACGTGCCGTGGTTGCACTTGGCTACACGTATTACATTTCGGGGATGTTTGCAGAAGGCATCAAGTTCCTTGAGGAGTCTCGGAAGAAGTTTCCATCCGAGCTCGACATTCTGACGCCACTGGGACAGTGCTACGTGCGCACAGGAAGATTCGACGAAGCACGTGCCATCATTGCAACGCTTACACCAACCAAACCATCCGCGGCCGCATCCATTCAAGAGATCATGAAATGAACCGACGATTGCTTCTTGTAGTCAACTATGTGGCAGTGCTCGTTGTTGTTCTATCTTCTGCTCCGCTTCACGCCCAGCGGTCGCTCTCCGAGCCAACAGTGCGACTTCTTGATTCTGCCCTTTCTGTGATGGGCATGCATTCGTACGATTGCTCTATGCCGCCAGACCTGATCGTGGCCGACGATCATCGCGTGCGTGCTCACGACGTTCTCTTTGCGAATCCGTTGGCGGCTTTCGACATTGCCGATGAGGCGAAACGCCTGAGTTATGATCGAACGCCAGATGGGATAGACCGACACGTGAAGTATATCATGAAGACCGTTGCTCTTGGTGAGCAAGAACGTTTCCTCTACGAGAGTCGAATGTCCGCCGACACGGTCATCCGTCGATTGCGGATCGACCCGTATAAGCAAGCTGGTTTTGTGGGCTCTACCGTGTTGTTCCAATACGTGGGCGCCTTTCTTCTTGCTCACGACGGCGTAATCGAAGCGCACAAGAACTTCGTTGGGAATGCACTGCTCTCCGAAATGTGCGACTCGCTCTGGATGATGAGCACCGAGGATGAGCATGGCAGTATCTGGGAATTGCATGCAAAAGAAGTGTCTGGTATGGAGCGCGCTCGTACGTTCTTTGCCATGGCCAATCCTACTTCTATGGAGCCTGTCTATAACCATGGCTGGTCGTTGTATCAACATCTGATGCAGTATGTGCGCATAAGCGAAGGTATTACCGACCTTCTTCGCGACAGCGTTCATACGGTGACGCTTCAAACCCCTTATGGACGTATCGCTCTTGGCGGCAGCGGGAACGATGTGTATTCCGGTGACTACGCACTCATCCTTGATGTAGGTGGCAACGACGTCTACCACGTGCAGAACACAACGAAGGTTAATGCGCTTGCACTGCCCGTTCGATGCATCATTGATCTTGGCGGCGACGATCTTTATGCATCCGGTTCATATGGCATGGGAAGTGGAATCGCGGGTATTGGTATTGTGATCGATAAGAGCGGAGACGATACGTATTCCACCGGCGACTTCTCACTCGCATGTGGTCTCTTTGGCGTGGGCATCGTCCACGATCTTGCCGGAAACGACATGTACACTTCGGGCCTCAACAGTCAGGGTTGCGGCATTTTCGGCATTGGTGTGCTTATGGACGATGCAGGCCAAGACATGTACCGTGCACATGCTCAAGCACAAGGGTTTGGTGCTACACGTGGATATGGTGTGCTGTCGGATCTCGACGGGAACGATCAGTACATCGCCTCTAGTCCGTACACCGACGTGCTTCGCTATGAGTCGCACTACACGACATTTACGCAAGGTGCGGGGCTCGGCTACAGACCGATCGCCAGCGGTGGTTTTGGATTCCTGTTCGACCGGCACGGAAACGATGTGTATGCAACAGACATCTATGGTCAAGGCACAGGATACTGGTTTGCCCTTGGCGCATTGTGTGATGACGATGGTGAAGACCGCTACCAATCATATCAGTACGCACAAGGTGCTGGAGTACACTTTGCGAGCGGCATTCTGAGAGATCTCAATGGAGACGATGTGTATGTGTCGCACGGCGTGAGTCAAGGTTGTGGGCACGACATAGCGTTCGGCTCGCTTATTGACGAAGCGGGCAACGATAACTACGTCGCAGAATCACTATCGCTCGGTTCAGGAAATGCAAATGCTGTTTCCATCTTGATTGATGAACGAGGAAATGATTCCTACATCGCGACGAACGCCTCGAATACGATGGGCTACTCGGATTTTCGTCGCTCCTATGGGATGATCGGTGTGTTTGCAGATGGTGGCGGAACCGACACGTATGGCGGCACGGGAAGAAACAACACCACGTCTATCCAAAGCTCGTATGGTGTCTTTGCCGACATGAACGTTACCACCGTACGTCCTGGTGCGACGAGTTTGCCGGAACCCGTTTATGCATCGATTCCACTTGCATCAACTGTAGACTCGCTCTTCATTCAAGCAAGTGCTGCTCCCCTACGTTTTCAGAATAACGTCAAGCCGGCCCGTGAGCGCATTGCGGCTCTTGGCCTTGCCGCCTTGCCTGCCCTTGCAGACATGATGAACACCGAGATGCCTCGCGAGCGACTAACGATCGAAGAGGTTGTTCCGAAGATCTATGCGCAGTCCAAAGACCCCGTAGAACGAATGATCGCAGACAGTATTCGTTCGTATGATCCCATCGTTGTGTCGCTCGCATCAACACTTGCAAGCAAAGTCAAAACTTCTGCTGCACTTCCCGCCTTACTTTCCCTTTCGCGCGACTCTGTATGGCGCATGCGCAGACTTGCAGCCTACACCATCGGAGAAATCGGTGATACGAATGGATCTCAGGCACTACGATTGTTGATCACCGATGAGCATCCGTATGTAAGGGCTCGAGCCGCATATGCACTGGGGAGGATCGGCGGGCAGCAGGCTTTTCGCGATCTTCGTACTGTGCTTGAAGACTCGCTACAGATCGTACGATATAGCGCTGTTGAAGGGCTCTCTCGTGGTGCAAAGCGTAGCGCAAACGAGGTTGCGTCGTGGTGGCGCTCGCTTACAGACCGCGATGCATTGATCAGCGGTGTGCGCTTGCTTTCCTGCGTCGACACAACAGAGGCAAATGTAGCGACGCTTCGAACATGGCTTTCCGCTACGTCCGCAAGTCTTCGCAGATCGTTCCTTCTAACGCTTCCAAGCTTGATTCCGTATTGGCAACGATTAACGGTGGAGTGGGTTGAGCCCGCCACCGCAACGACAAAGAAGTCCAAGAAAAAGAAAGTCGCAAAAAAGCCAGCGGCCCCATCAACACAGTGATCCGTCATCACTACACCCTCGAACACATTGCACGCGCGCTTTCAAATCTCGCAGGCTCGTACGTGGCAGAAGTGTACACGCAAGAGAAGTTCGCCGTTGTGATGAGTCTTGTTGGCAACGATTCCGAACATGTTCTTTCGATCAGCGTCGATCCAACTTCGGGTTGTATCACAGAGCTTGACGCCGCGAACCGCGCCAGGAAGAATACCCTTGATGTCTTTCCCGCATTGCGCGGGCAACAGCTTGCGGCAGTAACGAAGCATCCGGACGACAGGATCATCACACTCTGGTTTTCCAAACATCAGATTCACGTCCAACTATTCAGTGGTGCTCGAGGCAACATCGTTGCTGTGGAACAAGGGGTCGTTACTGATGTATTGCGAGAACGCTCGCTTGTGGGAAGTCCCTTTGTTGTTATCCCGTTTCAGCCAACAGAGTTCGGGAAGTTTTCTCGCGACTCCACCATCGAGAAAGCGCTCTCACAGTGTGAGCTATTGCTAGGTCCGCACTACGCCAAAGAAGTGTGCACTCGCTTGCAGATCGAGCCATCTACTCGTCTCGATGCTCTTGAAGAAGGTCTTGTGAAGGCGGCATG